>OCQB01001319.1_pt1 | contig 20451 bp, 27 predicted proteins | sample 1538631 | NCBI WGS metagenome assembly OCQB01 (sample SAMN04571713, study PRJEB22368) | human gut metagenome | biome: human gut; material: stool | host: Homo sapiens | place: Luxembourg | collected 2012-10-19
CCGTTTCCAAAGGAGGACATGAACTTTCCAGCCATGCTACCCACAGATCCCCACAGATTATTTGCGTTCATTTTGTTTCTGAGAAAAGGTTTGTGTCTTCTGGCGTTTCTGCGACAACTTTGGAGTTGGCGAAAAAAACCCAATTGTATCAAAACTTGTTCTAACAAACAGTTCTATTTCACGCAACATTAAAAATTTACAGACATAGGATCACATAAAGCCTGTCTTGTTATCGGGTTGAGACAAGTAATAGTAAAGTAATAACCTTCTTCTAAATCACAACGAAGAATACATTCATGTACTACAGTACCTTCGGGAATGGGAAGAGTAATCTTCCTAACCAGAGAACAATTAGTTGCATCCATAGTTTCTACATCCATTCTTCCTTCGAATAACGCAGTTTTCAAAGTATTTCTATTCTCTCTATCCAAATTCACTGTGAGAAAGCAAGAGCAAGGGAGGTTCGAAAACCGAGGGAATAGACGATACACCATGTTAGTATCGACTCCTAACCCAATGTCACAACCAAGAGCTGTCTGAACAGTAATATGTCCCTCAGCTTGACTCATATTCCTAGCATGAAGAAAAGCTCCTTCTCCAACACTTGTATAAGGATCAAGATCGATAATTTGTGTTGGTTTAAAAAATCTATTTATCAAGTCTCGTACACCTGGTAACTTGGATGAACCACCAACCAATATAACCCCTGTGATATTTCCAATATTAAAGGCCCCAAGCTGTAAATCATTACGCTTCTTATTTTCCATCATGATCGTCTCATCCACAATTCTCCATGTCTGCTCAACACTATTCTTTGTACAACCATTCAATTTATCTTGAGTAAATTCTATTGAACTATAATCCTCATCGATATCATCACCAAATATTCCATCCAATGAGATGGTATAATACTTCTGTGTACCCAGTGCTTCCTTTGCATCCTTAGACGCCAATAGCAATTTAGCTCTTCGAATTATGCTCCTACTATTATTCTGTAGCAAGGGACTTCCAGATAAGGTTTCATAATCCCCAATTACTTCCTTCATCACTTTTACATCGATATCACTTCCTCCCAGATGAATATCGCCATTTGTCTGCAAGATACGAATCTTATTATCACGATATTCCAACAGTGAAACATCAAAAGTACCACCACCAAAATCATATACCAGAAATGTGGATGTTCTTCTCATATCTTGCTTCAAGAGATAGGATAAGGCAGCTGCTGTTGGCTCAGGAAGCAGCCCAAAACACTTGTACCCAGCTAGTTCCACAGCCTTTAATGTTGCCTTTTTCTGACGAGATGAATAATTGGCCGGAACAGTAACAATCACAGTGTCAACTTTCGCATAACGCTTCTTTGCATGTTCCATAATGTGTTTAATAACTTCAGCTGCAGCTTCTTCAGGAGAGAGAGAGCAATCATCAGTCAGTCTAAAAAGAGGATTCCCGTCAGAACCCCGAATAACGTCACAGCCAAATGTACCCTCATCATAATTCATTTTTCTGTATTCTTCATATGTTTGACCAAGGAGTCGCTTGAAATTGCGAACTAGCGGGCCTGATCTAGGATTTGGTAAGTCACATGCATGAAGGCCATTAGCATCCTTTATAACAGTTGACGGAAATAGATAACTGCCATTCCAATCTATACAACTGACTTTATTTGTTAGCCACATATGTCCAGTTGAATTAGTTGTTCCCAGATCAATTGAGACGAGTTGATTCAGTTCCATTCCAAAGAATAACATGTATCATAATTGTAGTTGGCAAACATTAGGAAAAACCGTGATTCTTCATTATCATATCATAGTCTCAGAATCTAGATTAATCCACAGAAACAGTGGAACCTACTAATAAAGAGACCAACCTTCACAACATGGTACTGAAGCACCACGTACCTGTTACCATTCTATATTGCTTTGTTACTGTGCTATTAAGAGATAGGAATATATTTGAAAGATGTATTACTAACTAAAAAGAAAAACAACTTCATGGTGCTTCTCTTCTTTATTCTTGCTCCAAATGGAATCCACTGTTGTTTCTAATTATCTATTGAATCCCACTCCTCTGATTGAATGAGAAATAATAGATATAGCCAAATGATATTATCTGTAATTGTATACTGCTAATAGTATTTTACCCCACCCCATTAAATTGTCCATCGTTATTGAAGCAGAAAGTGTGCTATAGATATGTCCTCGGAACAAGCAATTCACTCTGTGCAGGCCTTTGGTCGTAAGGTATGAAATGATTGAGTTGTGTGTGTTTTGGCTGTTCAGAGTCTAATCTCCCGTTATAGAAGACTGCTGTTGCTGTCGCTCACTGTAAGCAGGGAAAGGGAGTCATGAAGCTGAACGGTCAGCCTATTGACATCCTCCAGCCTGAGTGCCTCAAGATGAAGGCTTTGGAGCCTGTGCTTCTTCTCGGAGCTGAGAGATTCGCTCATCTCGACATCCGTATTACTGTGAAGGGAGGAGGTCGTGTTGCTCAGATCTATGGTACTGAGTGGTTATTTCGATATCATTTATTAGCTATTCGTCAAGCTATTTCTAGAGCTATTGTTGCCTTCTATCAGAAGTGTAGGAAGTGAGTCTTTGGTGTAAGAGGTAGATGTTGATGAGCAGGCCAAGCGTGAGATCAAGGATATTCTGGTGAGCTATGATCGTTCCCTGATTGCTGTTGGTAGGACTGAAACAGTGTTATGAGAGTTAGATCCTCGTCGTTGCGAGCCCAAGAAGTATGGAGGTCCATCTGCTCGTGCCCGCTACCAGAAGTCTTACCGATAAATGCTCAGTCTCTTGTGGCTGTGTATTGTTGGTTTATCGTACTGAGCACACCCTTTCTTGTTTCTTTCAAACATTCCATAACCCAATCAGAATACACATTTACAGTTAACCCAAGACCTTCAATTCTTTCGAAGAACACAACCATCACTTGTATGACCATACTTGTTACAGATGGTACAATAGATGGCATCTATACTCAACACACCACACATACACATACTCTTTCGATAATACTCCTTATTGAACAGAGGAAAGATCTCAATATACCGCTTCCCAAGATGTCTCATATGATACTTCAAACCCTCTTTGCAATCTTCCACACATGAAAATGTCACAAACGCTTCTCCACTTGGTCGTTGCATCGTATCTTGTCCAATTACTACTGAAGGACTTCCATCTCCAGTACGAGGAACTACAAGTGGAGAGAAGAATTTCGCAATATCTTCTTTGGAAGCCTATCTTTCATTCACATCTCTCATTCTCACTGAATACGGTAATCCTCGTAACTTCAATGTCATGATCGAATTCTCTTCAATTCGTTGTAGTAACATCGTCTCTTCCTACCCATCACATTCTCTCTCTATTCCTACCAACAAATCACGGGAACCTTTCTCATGTTGACTTCCTTTCTCTTCTTGTACTGTTCTCTCTGGTTGACTGGACTTATCGAAAGATGATTGGTGACGAGACTGAGGAATGAACTCAGCACAATTCGGATTCAATACAGAGTTACCACCTCCAGATCGTCGTAGTGTCTTGTTGTTGGAATAATACTCCAGAGATGAATATGAAGGATGCACACCAAATCCTTCCTCCAATTTGAACTCAGAACTCATATTCGGATCTCCTGTTAAGACAAAGTCACTTCCACTGTCACCCACTCCTAGATTCATATGAGAACCAGCATTACCTCGACCCAATGAATACTCATTCCCATTCTCACCAAAACTCATCGCACCATTGTTACCAAACCGACCTTGTAGTGTGGGTGTACGAGCTGCTAATGTGGGTGTACGGGCTTGAAGAACTGGTGTACGAGCTTGCATTGAGAGAGGAGAAGCTTGATTACGTCGAAAGCCACCTGAAGGAACGAAACTGATACTATTAGCACGACGACGCTCTTCAGTTCCATCCGTTGTCGACACTCTCGTAGACATCTCCATAGGACCTAACAAACCTCGACCTGTTGAATGGGAACTTGTACTGTCGATCGAACCATGGTTTATAGACGAAGTTGAACCCATCGTCCATGAAGGATTGATAAATGACTCATCACCAGGATTCCTTGATTCTTCCCACAATGATCCTTGAGGATTCAATACAGACGAAGAGAGAGTAAATGAGATTGGTTCTGAACCATGACGAGTGGATATGGCACGTGTAGGAAGATTGGAAGTCAAGAGAGAGGAAGCATCTCTGTCCTCATGAAATGTGAATAAGTTCCCAAATCGATACTCATCAGAACCACGAGATAAGTGGAATTCTGGCATGGATTCATCTTCAGAAAGATGAGGAGTTTCAAGCAACGAATTAGGTCTCAGAAGAGGTGTCTGAGATTGAATCCGTGGATAACCCAACAAACCATCAGGAACTCGACTTTCAGACAACGGATGATGACTTTCAAGTCCAGGAGAGCGCAGATGAAGGGAGTTCAGTCCTGAATAGGATGATTGAAGTAGACTTGGAACAAACTCTCCTTCTGTTGCATCCAGAGAACGATGACGTCGATTTGACTCTTCTGACCAACTCCCAGAAGTTTGATCCTGCCCATACAAGAGTAACAACGAACTAGAATTCAGATGATGTCCTTTGCTAAGAAGAGAGAATAATGCTTGTTCGATATCCACACAACGATCGATTCCTCGATAGTTCGGATCTCTTCCGTTACATACGTGAAGAATGAACTCAAGTGAAGGAGTCACTGGATATCGTAGGGCTGAACGCTCAGAGTACAACGAAAACTCCGTGTACAGAAGATATACCCGGAATAGAAATGAAGGAAGACGAAGTCCCAAACGAACGAAACACTCTTTCAGTAGATACGCATTCTCTTCATCTGGAAGAACCACATATGATGTAGGATGTGATGACGACACATAACATTGATAACGGTTTTGGATGTCACTAAGAGCATTCGAAAAAGCAACTACCTATATTGTTAAGAATCCAACAATTTCCATTATTGTATCACAAGGATATAGAATCTACCCAATGTCGTTCACTTTCAGAGAACAAGACTTCGCTTTGATAAAGGATTTTACCACTATGACAATCTACACATCAAAGATATGCTGTATCCAACACCTGCAAGCAACCAATTCAACGCAGAAATAGGAATCTACTCTTAACATACGTTTCTGATCTTACCTTGGAGGAACTGCTTGAACGATCAAGGCTCATCACAATCACATAATCTACTGATTCTTCCATACTAGACTCAGTCCGAGTACTTCTTGAAGCAGTATCCATTGTGAAGAATAACAGTAATCAGCAAATTAAACCACTAATATACTCCTATGAAACAAACAATTATTAGATCGTAAGATGCGACGAAAACCAATACCCCGGTTTCAAATACCAATCCAAATTGATACAGTTTTGAAATATTCTAGCGGATGCAGGTGTCCAATCGTAAAATGACTATTATGAGTTGTGAATAATCGAAACAAGACTCATCCATATGGAAATGTGGAAAAGTAACCTCGAAACATAGTGAGTTGTTACACTTCGTTGACATAACAATGTAATGACATTCGATAGAGAATGAAGTCTGAATCACTTCACCAAAACAATTGGAGGTATCATCCTGAATGAGAATAGCATTTCTCTTAGTGTCGTTTAGTTACTAATATCCTGTTTATCGAAAATAGATATTCACCCTAAGAAATGATTGGTGTATAATTGGTTCATCCAATAATATTGTTGATTGTGGCGTTCATTGTTGCGTCCAGACTTTTCTTGATCAAAAGGAAAATGGCTACAGTTAAGGTTGGATCACCGTTCCAGGTGAAATCGCCGTTACTCAAGCCAACGTCTCCCAGTGCAGGAAACAAGTTCCAAGTGCAGTCTCCTTTGTTGAAGAAGTCGACTCCGGCTTCTCCAGCAACTACTGCTGCTCCAGCTGCAGCAAGTGGAGGTTGTGCAAACGGAAACTGATCACAGGCTCCTCCTAAGGTAGTGAATTGTGGAAGTGAAAGTGATGATGTAGAAGCCCAAGATGGCAAAGGACGAGAGAAACTCATTGATTGTTTCTATTCTGTCGTTGCTGCTCAGTATTCCTGCCCTGATTGGTGCTTGATGTTGGCCGGCCTTGCTCATTGCATTGATTGGTGGTACTCTCACTGCTTCTTTGCGTGCGCTTGGCCATTACCTCTCCTTTGGCATGACGTTTATTATGATGCTTGGATTATCGATCTACATCTACGAGCATCGCAGAAAGATGCCTGCTTCTACTCCTTGGTGGACAAAGTGGGGTCCTTTTGTGCTGATGTTTGTGGCTGCTATTCTAATCAATGCTGACCCCTTCCGTCACGTTCTTCAAGATCTGGATATTTGGGAATCTCCCTCTTCTAGTGAATACAGACAGAAGTGTCACGACGAAACCTTCCATTGCATGTCTCCTTTGGGTCTGTACATGACCGTAGGAATGACATATCTCGGATTCACTCTTCTTATGATTGCTGCTCTGTGGAATGCTAATGTTATGAGTAAGTGCAAGGCAATCAAGGATCAGTGGAACGACCTGCGTGGAAGGAAGTAGAGGGTTGGTGAAAGTGGAGTATGGAAGCAGTAGCTCGTTGATGGTCGGGAGAAAGGAATATGAGTCATGCCATATGATCTTCTTTGCTGGGTTTGTTTTCGGACAGGGAAGCAGATTGCGACTGGATGGATTCTTTGTTCTGTTGCCCATGATGTGCTAATCCGTAAACCTTAGGGGGTTAGTGCTGAATTCATGGAATGAAGGAAACATCTGGAAGCCCCGTCAACATGTCCCTGCTGCTGAAGTATTCTACTTGTGTTTAGTTGGATTGTTTCTTTACTAACAAACTCTGACTTCATTTGGTTAACAAGACACTTTAGATTCAACAAACAAACTGACGAAAACATCAATAACAGCTTATGCCGTGTTCGCCTGATCCAAAACTTCGTTAGCTTCGCAAATCTTATTGTAGAGTTCCTGAGCATTATTGACAATCAGAAGCAGATCTTCCACAGGCAACTCCAACATCATACCAGTGATCTTACTGACACGAGGATCATTGATAGCAGAAATGAGCTGGAAGATGCGCTCTCCAAAGGTGTTGCGGCGATCTTCATCGGAGAGATTCTCAACAACCTCGCGAGTGAGCTGAGGCATCGTACTCATGACTTGGTTGAGAGTCATTATCTTCTGCTCAGCACTAATAATAGGATTCATAGGCACCATTCCACGTCCCATTCCAGGCTGCATAGGCATATTAGGCATCATACCAGGAACTATTCCAGGCATCATACTAGTCTGCATAGGCACATTAGGCATCATACCGGTTTGCATAGGCATGTTAGGCATCATACCAGCCTGCATAGGCATCATACGACCCTTACGAGGATTACGATTCATCTGCATGTTGCTGAATGGCATCTGACTGTACATATTGCTCATAGCGAACTGGGTCTTTCTTCTCTCCTTCAACAGCTTAGCACGCTCCTCACGAGTCTGAGCAAGCTCGACCTTCAGCTTGTTCGAAGGATCACTCTTCAACGTGCTCACAGCCTTCTGAGCATTCTCCACAGTATCCAAACACACGAAACCGAAGGGCTTGAGCTCCTTGGTGGTCTTGTCCTTAGCGATAGAGCAAGACTCGATGTTACCGAAGGCAGAGAAAATAGCCTTGAGGTTGTCAATAGTAACCACCTCGTTACCGAAGCCAACATACAGGAAACGACCCTTCGTGCGCTCTACTTCTTCCTTCTTCTTCTGGAGCAAAGCAGCCTGGTTAGCACGCTGACGCTCCTCACGAGTCTGCAGACGATTTACATACAGCTTCAGAGGCTCGCTTCCCTCAACGGGAATCTCGTGGTCCTTAAGTCCTTCAACTGCCTTCACAGCGTCCTCATGCGTCAAGAAGTTCACGAAGCCCTGGACCTTCTCAGGATCATAGCTCTTGACACTCACAGCCACAGAAGCGATCTTTCCAAAAGGCTCAAAGAGCTTCTGGAGATCATCCTTCGTCCAGCTCTTGGGGAAGTTGCCAACGTAGCAGCTCGTCCACTCAGCGGAGTTGTCCGTATTGCGCTTCTCGTACTCCATAACATAAATATCACCCTCATTCACCACATCCTTGTTCATGTCCTCCAGAACCTTCTGAGCAACAGCAGGATCCGAGAAGTGGACATATCCGTAGTGAAGAGGCTTGCCATTCACCTTGTTGTAGGAGACCTTGCAAGACAGGATGTTTCCGTAGGTGGAGAACTTGTCCAGAAGAGCCTTACCATCCATGTCATCAGGAAGGTTCTTGACGAACAGATTTCCCTTGATGTTCGTGGTGGACTTGAACTTCGGCTGCTGAAGCATCACTCTCATCTCCTTTCCCTTAAGAACCGAGAAATTGGCATTCGTCAGGGCACTATCAGCTACACCTCACTCTACTGACCCAACACTACCTTCCTCAGTAGTACCAAAGTTCACGAATCCATAGCAACGAGACTGCTTGGTTTCCTAACTTCTCACTCTAAAACAAATAGCACCCACTCTATCGATAACGACATGACTCATAAGCACTCTTCCGTACTTAGAGAACTCCATAGTAAGGTCATTCTACAATTCAAACCACTCTACGACAAATCACATCAGTAACACTAGGGTCGAGGTTACCGACGAAAAGAGAGGTGTGTCCTCCGCTGACTTGCTTCTGGGCGTTCATGTTTTTGTTATTGATTATTATTTGTCTTGGAGAACCAAAAGGACAGGTTAGGATTTCTCAGCCACTCGTTTCGAGAGGTAGTTTTTTATACCATTTGTTATTTCTCCCATATATATCATCTCTTGATTGTTTTGTCTTTTTCCATTCGTTCTCGTTTTTCGTTATCTGTCTATGGCATAATCCGGATTATGCTATATCATTCATCTTGTTATTTGAATCCTATCGAAATTGGAGTTATACAGAAATTGACAAATCCAAATTATCATATATGCAACTCCAACAATCTCTTATAGTGTTTCTTTTTTCCATTTTTGGTATTATTCATACTGTTCATGATAATGAATTACATAAACGACGAAGTTATTTCATAATCTCTTTCACTAATGCCTAAGTCCGATAGTCATAAAACGGAATCTCATAAGAGATCGAGAGAAGATCGAAAAGAGCGACGTAGGATGAAAATGAATGGTGGATTATGGTCTTAGGAGAAAAACGAGAAGAGAAGAGCGACAGGACTGACAGAAGTGATACAACAGAGAAGTATGCCGAATCACAGAATATGAAATCGTCTTCAGAAACGAACCAATCATCTACCCAAATTCCTTCCTCTAATGTTGTTATGGACAATACGTTATCGGAAGAACCTCCTATGAAGCGAATCCGCACTCGTTCTATGGATGCTGCAGAGGAGGAGTCCATCTATTCGATGAACCGTTATCGTATTTCTCCGGAGACAATCGGCATTTTAAATTCCAAAGGTATTAGCGAGTTGTTCCCCATTCAGGCTCTAACTTTTGATTCTGTTTATGATGGAAAGGACCTTATTGGTCGTGCTCCAACGGGTCAAGGAAAGACCCTTGCTTTTGCCCTGCCCATTGTTGAGAAGATCTATAAGTTGGGTCTAACACCTCCAAGACGATCTCGAGCTCCTCTGACATTGATTCTGTCACCTACTCGAGAACTGGCTCAACAGATTGATGAGCAAATCCATATGGTAGCCCCTCATCTCCGTACCGTTTGTCTGTACACTTTTTGTTCTTCATGAACATCTAGGTTTGGTGGTGCTCCGTATGAGCCGCAAGAGAGTGCTCTTCGTCGAGGCGTTGAGTTCGTGGTAGGTACTCCAGGAAGAGTGTTGGATCATCTGGAACGAGGAAATCTTCAATTGGGCGAACTGAAGTGGTTCATTCTGGATGAAGCAGATCGGATGTTGGATATGGGATTCAGCGAGGATGTGGAGAAGGTTGTGGAATATGCGATAAAGAGCGGAGGTGAGGTAACTGGACCTCGGATTGTTCCTGATCGTATTCAAGTCTTGCTCTTCAGTGCGACGATTCCTACTTGGGTTCGTGAAGTGATGGTCAAGTATATGCATCCGGATCGTGTGACGGTGGACTTAGTATCAGCAAAGGAAAAGGCCTCATCTGATGTCCAACACTTGATATTGCGTTGTCCTTGGGATCTGCGGTAATTGCAGATTTGATTGAGGTATACTGTGGAGTCGATGGACGTTCTATCGTGTTCTGTGATATGAAGAAAAGCTGTAACGAATTAGCTGGAGAGGAGTGTCTTCGAGGAATCGTATGTCTTGTTTCTCATCATGAGTTTTAGGCTGGAGTTTTACATGGAGATATTCCTCAGAAGACTCGTGAACAGACGCTGAAAGATTTCAAGGATGGTAAGTTCCGTTGTCTTGTTGCAACGGATGTGGCAGCACGAGGTTTGGATATCCAAGGCGTAGGAATAGGTCTGGTGCATCATCTCTAGATTACTCTTGTTATCAATCGTGAGCCACCTTCATTGAAGTCTGGTCGTGCTGATGTGGAGACGTACATTCATCGTAGTGGTCGTACCGGACGTGCTGGAAAGAAGGGTGTCTGTATCACTCTTACAACAGGTCTTCAACAGGAAGCAACAGTTAAGGTTATTGAGAAAGCTGTAGGCAACACTTTCACTCGTATTGGGGCTCCTCAACCGACAGATTTGCTCAAAGCAAAAGCAGAACGTCTCGTGCAGGAGATGGACCACATTGATCCAGTTCTTCTTGAGAAGATGCATGATTTGGCTGAGCAATGTGTCAATCGTGACGAAGATGTGACTACTGTTGTTGCACGTTGTCTATGTCTTGCTGTGGGTGTTACAAGCAAAATCAGTTCGCGTTCCATTCTTACCTCTCATGATGGTATGTTCTGTGTGTTCTGTTGAACGTAGGATATACTACACTCCAATACTCTTCCTTCAATACATTCCGTACCGTGTCGTATGTGTGGGGAGCTCTGCGTCGTTATTTCCCTGAAGATGCTGTAGCCTCCATCAAAGGCATTACTATGACGAAGGATGAGAAGGGAGCTGTGTTTGATGTGGAGGACAAGTATCTGCCTTTGTTCGAGGACTACATTAAGGAACATGGAAATCGTTCTCAGTTCTCTGTTTGCACTGTACTTCCTGAACTGAAGGAACGAGAACTGTGGGATTGTTATGAAGGGTTGATGAGTAGAGAAGCTCCTGGTCCACGTGGAGGTCGTGATATGCGTGGAGGCAGAAATAGTCGTGGAGGACACGGGAATTATGGAGGGAACCGTGGCAATCGAGATAATCGTAATTATGGTGGGAACCGAGGTGGAAACGGAAGTCGCTTTAATGGAAATTCTTATTGAGGAACCTTCATTTCTTTTATTCGTTTCGTTTTGTTTGTTCCGAACAATCTTGACAGGTATTGTCAGGAATGTGAAAGAACCGTGGTCTCCGGTTTGAAGCATTCTCGATCATTCGATTGGTATCTGCATTAATCCAATGTTCAGGAGGTACTACTTTCTGTATATAGCTGTGTCTTATCCATAGAAAGAAGCAGAACGCGATTGAGGAACCAACCTACTACGATTCGGATGCTATCTATCGCAATCAATCTATCTATGGTGGAGTGCCAATTTACCAACAACCAAGTGCCCCTTCTGGAGGAGCCGGTTATGTCCCTCCGACAGTGTATTGAATGTTTCCTATCTTTCAATCTATAGTGGATATCAACCTCCAACGCCTTATTCAGAACAGAGACCTACTGAAGTGGGATATCGACCCCCGTTGTTTCCTGGCTCCGCTGAACTCGCGGAAGTAGTTCCTGAACCAGTAAAAGAAGAGCCGAAGAAAGAATCAGTAGGCTGATGTGTGGACTTGTGTCTTATTCTCAGGGTACGGTTGTACTGAAGAAGTCACTTCAAACAATGGCAAGTGCAATCCGCAAGGTACAGGAGCGTGCAATGAAATCCTCTCGAACAGAACATGTGGAGACGGAGGAGGAGCGAAGCATCAAGGCACTCTTTACAGATCGGATTGTAAAAGGTCGTCCTGACTTGTTTACTCCCACATCTCCCGTCCCGTCTTCACCTACTCCTTCCGATGATTCGGGCACTCTCCAGAACATGCTTCAAACCAACCTTTCAGGCTTCGTACTATTGCTCTGTAGTGTTCATATCTAGTTTAGCCAATTTGTAAAACAGCAGGAAGACACAGTTCCTCTAGGAAAATGGGGTGAGCGTCAGCGAGACTTCACCAAGCGATTTAGTCGTAATGATGCCAAGTATCTTCGTGATGCTGTCAGCAATTTCTGTGAGGAGACACGTCGGATGTACAGTGACTTGCTTTCTCCTGAGTATATTGAAACCCCTTTGCATTCTCCGTACCGATACACTGTATGAATGATATGTAGGCGAGAGGGTGATGCTAGTGTTCCTCATATCACACCAGTGACACCTGCTCCCATATCACCAGATACACAGAAGAAAGTGTCCCATCAGCCTATCGAAGATCGTATTCACAGTTTCACTGATGCCTTGATGGCTGAGATCCAGAAGCACAAAGCTTGGCGTGGTGTGAATGAAGAAGGAATACGAAGTAGGTGAAACTGATGGCTTGTCAACTAGACACACGAGATTGTGTGGAAAAGCTCTTGATTGACGAGTTACGTGGATATACGTTAGGAGCGGTACGAATAGAATTGAAGAAGGAGGACGATGATCTGAGTGAAAAACTCTCCTATCTGCAGTTCCTTACCGTGGATAATCTGGATGTTTCTAGTATTTGCAAACAACATCCAGAAGTGCTACAACAAGTTTCGGAGCAATTGCAAGAGATTAGTTCTGTAGTGTCTCCTGCTGAGAAGGTTCGTTTGCATTTTTGCTTTCATCTGTAGTTAGATTGTATTATTGATGCCTGTCGAACTCTGGGAACACTTCTCCAGAGTGGGAAGAAGAATGATGCTGGAGCAGACGACTTCCTTCCTGCTTTCATTTATGTTGTACTCAAATCTGGTATTCCTAAACTTCCGTCTACTGTGGAATTCATTTCTCGTTTCCGACATCCAGATGAGTTGTTGTCCGAAGGAGGCTATTGTTTAACGAACCTCAGTGGAGCGGTGTCTTTCCTCCAGAATTGTGGTGGTTGCGATTTTGATATCGATCCCGACGAATTTGAACGACAGTACAACAAAACAGCGCCTGTGCCTGTTGTTGATGAGGATGAAGAGGACTTGCTACAGTTTTAATGTATCATGCAGTTAACATTTTCTTGTTGTCAGTAATCTCACTCTTCGCCACTTACGTTGATGCCTTATCTTCAATAGGTTTCAAGAAATTGATGAGAGGAAATCTGGATACCCCAAGAAAGAGATTTCTCTAATAGACACTCCTATTTAGGAAATCCAGGGGTTCCACTGTTCTTTTGTTGGGATTCAATAAACTCTCCATATATTCCGGAATAATGAGCACTGAGAAGAAGGAAATGGTTCCTGTTACTCGTGACTATACGATTAACCTCCACAAAGCTTGCCATAAGGTGTACGTGATTGTGCCATGACATGATTGATTTTCTATTATTATTGAATTGCTTGATGTGTGTGAAACTAATTCCGTATAGTGCTTTCAAGAGAAAGGCTCCTCGTGCCATGGATGTGATTCGCAAGTTCGCTCAGAAGGCTATGAATACTGAGAAGGTTGTGATCGATACTACTGTCAACCACTATGTCTGGAACAAGGGTATTCGCAACATTCCTCGTCGTATTCGTGTGCGTCTCGCTCGCAAGGTTGATGGAGAGGGAGAGGACGAGAAGACCGTAGGCAATGTAATGAGAGAGTAAATGTGTAGTTCTACACTCTTGTACAGGTTGTTGATGTTCCTCACTTCCATGGACTTCAGACCAAGACCGTTGAGGAATAAAGCGGAGAAGTAGTATATTGGAGAGAATTCTAGTGTGTTTCTGATACAACAAACATTCTATAAACCCATTTTCATTAAGTACTCGTTGCTGCGCATATTGTGACGGTTCCAGCTGCGATGCAGTTCCTCTTCTTCTGTGGCCTGACGCACTTTACCATTATGGTCACTTATTACCATAGTTTTCTTTGCTCCCTTGCTAATATCCACGATCGCCAGTTTGTAAGTGTGCTTTGGCAATCCAGACGCTAATCCATCTACCAATTACTTCTCTATTCCTTCCTTACTCTTTCCCAGCGTCAATCCCGTTCGATTCAGCGTTGGAGACTGTTCATGACGTCTTTTATGAACCAACCGATCAATCTCACGCATCACCTTCGCCTCTTCTTCTTCCTCTTCTAAGAACACAAAACGAGGAACAGATGGAGGAACCTTTCCTTCACGTCTTGTATCCTTGCTTCTGTACTTCGCAGGAGGCATATCACGATAATCATACGCAAACACATTCTCCTTCTCTTCATACATCTTCACCACTTCATCTGAATACGTTCCATCCTTCTTATGGGCTTCACGAGCCTGCATCAAACGCAGAATAGCATACACACGACTCTCAATGAAACCAAATGTTTTAGAAATCTCTTTCGGATGCATTCCTTGCTGATACAAACGAAGAATCAATTTACGATCCCTCTCATGGACATACACCTGATCTGCATGCTCTAACGCATCTACCAGATGACCTGAGCTGATAACGCGATTGTTCCTTGTTGGAACCTCCTTATTCGCTTCTTCCTTTGCAGCATTGTAACGGTCTTGAAGACGTTGATATGCTTCTAACAGAGACATTCCCTCATAAGGACTGTACTTCTCCTCCTCTTCTGATGAATCAGCTTCTGTTGGCTTAGCTGTTACTTCCTTCTTCTCCTCCGTAGCAGGAGTTTCAGCCTCTTTCGTTTCCGCTTCAGCAGGAGTCTCGCCTTCTTTCTTATCAGTTTCACTTGCAGGAGCCTCATTCTCTGTCTTCTCAGTCGTCTCTCCTTCCTTCTTCTCAGTTGTCTCTCCTTCCTTCTTCTCAGCTTCAGCAGGAGCACCTGCTTCATTTTCCTTTCCTCCTTCAGCAGCCCCAGTATCCTTCTTTGCAGCAATCATGTCCTCAGTTTCCTTCAGCACCTTCTTGGCTTCCTTCAGAAGCTTCATTGCTTCTCGCTGTTCTGGTGGAATCAACAGATCCGTAGACTCCTGATGAGGCTTGAAGGTATCCATCAGATAATCCTCAACACCTTCATCCGTGTCCAAACCCAGATCCTTCAATATCTCTTCAGGATGATCCAAGGTGTATCCAGTCATTACCTCTGTCACAAGATTTCCCATATCATTCGCACGACGCATACCACGAAGATACCGCTTATGGAAAGCCTTTTCTGACAGATCCTCAGGGAGACCCATATTCTTTCGCATTCCTTCAATATCCTTCTGTTCCAATTTCATATCTCGTACCTTCTTCTCATCCTCCTCAGAGATTTCGGTTGTTCTCATTACATTTTCTACTCCTTTCATAAACATATCCTTGTCTTGTAGGTAATCAGGACGAGGTCTTTGATACTTACTCCATGCAAACATAACATCACCTTGTTCATTTAAAGCTACTTCATAGTCTTGAAGAGGTTTATTGGGATCACGTTGAAGTTGATCCATCTCTGGATTCACATTGAACTGAGAACCCTGAACTTCAGTGGTGGTTGCTTCAGATCCTTCTGCAAGCGAAGGATTGAAATCTGCTGGTTTTTCAAAGAGACTACTTGGAGAAGACGCATTCTCCTTCTCCTGATTCTTTTCTTCCTTCACTTTCTTCTCAGCTTCGATCATTTCAGGGGTAAGAACTTGGAGATAAGGGCTATAGAACGACACAGCATCATCTGGACTCAAAGAACTATACTTCTCGTAGGCCACCAACTTCTGTCCTAATTCAGCCTTCTCTTCACCAGTCAAATACTTCGGCAAGAACTTGGCTCCTATAATCGGATTCTCCTTCTCTTCCTCAGTAGGAAGACGATTCGTATCACTATGTCCATGGCGCTTCTCATAGAGCGAACGAGCTCCATCAGAACGATCCATTGGCTTTCCACTCTGTTGCAACAGATATGATAAATCAAAATCTTCATAGTTCACAGCTCGGATTCGCTCCAGCTCTTGTCGGCGAGCCTGATACAGCTTCTCTACTGGAATCGAATAGACATCCATTGCATCGAGTTCAGGATCGTTCTCGGTAGGCTGGATAACCACTGGTTTATGAATCAAACGACGATTCACATATCGACCTCGGATCTGAACTCCAGGCTTCTTATCATCATCCTTGAACAAATACGAATCACCCAGAGGTTCATCTTCTTTCACTCCGATCGCCTTGCGGATTGCATCAATTGCTTCTTTCTCTTCTGCACGAATCCGCTGAGCTTCCATTGCTGCATCCTTCTCAAGAGGATACTCTAAAGTTCCATCATCTCGCTGTTCATGCAAGTCACGGAGACGAGCATCAATAGCCTCAATACGATGAGTATCTACCCATGGCTGACTGTTCCTAACATCTCGATAATCATAACCCAGTTCCAGTCGACGACGTTGACGACGTGATGCATGAGCGAACATATTACGGATGTGATTGTGATAGTCCAACTCCATCTGCTTATCAGTGCCAGGTTTTAGAGGGGTTCCTTCTAACAGTTCGCCATCACGTTGAACAGACTCGAACGAACCCCGATCATCTTCCTCACGAGAACGAGAACGACCTTGATTCGTACTTTCGGGGAGTTTTGGACCATTTCCAATCACTGGAGGAGTGAGATGATTCACACCAAACATCTGCTCATCTGGAAACATGAATCCAAGATTGTTGAGCTCCTGTTCTCTCTTGCTTGGAATATGTTGGATCTCGACGATCTCATGCCCATAAATGTCTGTAGTAGTAACCTTGCGAGTCTCCGAATACACATCAGGGAATTCTTGTCGTTCTTCTTCAAACACTGGAATGTCTTGGTCCAACTGGTCTTTGGTAAGATGACTGAGATAGTAGTGGGGATCCTTATCTTCTTCTGTAAGTGGATGGTTATCGACAAGACGAGTAGTTACTCGTCTAATGTTCCCAGAATCCTTGCTTCCATCGTCGTGATTATTAGCAGCAACAGCAGCAGCAACAGTGTTATTCTTGGAAGATGGGTTTGGAGCCTTTGAATTTCTGTTTCCTCGTCTTCCACCTCTTTTATCATTTGAAGGCGTCGTCTGTGCTGGAGAATCACCACTGTTTGTAGGTTTTGCAGAAGCTGCTCCCGAAGCAGCCTTTGCAACCCCTTCTAAACTATTTGCAGCATCCGTAGAAAGGAATCGTCGACTCAAACACTCAGTTCCAAGAGAAGCAGCTGATTTAAGCAGTCTGGGCAATTTCTCCACTACAGCCTATTTGAATAAGAGTAGGACAACAAAATAGACCTTTGAACTCATTTATCTCTTGATCGACTTGGAGATTATGGGAAACAGATGGAAAGAGTAGAACAACCAAAATCAAGTGGTTTTTTTGGAATTCGTCCGATAACAAACAACGCAATTCATACACATAATGTCTCCACGTACAATGTCAATATCTATATATTGAACATATTCACCAGCACCCTTATCATGAACACTGATTACTAGTTGCCACTACATCACACATATTCCATAGTCGTACATCAACTGATAAACGATTCTTCACTTGACTATAGCAAGGACAGACTTCATCCTCTTCACGAATAAACATGCGAAAAGGGATCCTTCCAGCATCCTCATCAGTGACTTCATCTATTGCAGAAAAGGAAACTTCACTGACTCCTTTCCGATCCTCGTGAATTGAAGATACAACTGGATAGATGGTATCAATAACTTCGATAGGATCTAGAAGTACTGACTTTTTAACAACTTCCTTTCTTCCATCACTTTCTAGGTATTCAGTGAATCAAGCGTCTTACTCTCGAATGTTGTACTTTCAATCCTTTTGAGACGAAGAGTCATTCCCAGCAGCAAACATTTGGCAGTAATAATCCGGATCCAACCAGTAATGATGTCGTTTACTGTAAATACCGTACGATCCAAATGGATTTCAAATTGAAGCAAATCAAAGAGTCCAAGTGTTTCAGAAAGACTTGTTACCACTGGTGGGAGCTAGATAAGAGAAAATGAAGACAAGTACAGGCATTGGAAAATGAACGAAAAATGGAATATGAAGTGCTGCAACAGATCCTTTATGTGTAGTATGTAAGAATACAAGCTGATAAATCATGGAAGTGATGATTCCATTATAGGAATCAAATGAAGTCTTAATACCATCGAGTCGAAAAGGAAGATCCTATAATCGATATCAATTGTTAGTATTACAGTGATTCCATGTACAACTGTCTCATACTCCAGAGGACAATTTACCTCACTGATAGGTATTTCCTTGTTTTGGTCATTCTCTGATACACTTGTCATGAGATTTACCACAATGACTTGTGCACTATCCAACCGGTATCCATTCCGATCTTTGGAATGAATAGAAGCAGTACCGAGAAAAGAATACTCCTTACCACCCTAATGTGAATAACCAGATCAAAGGACTACCAAAAGAATTGGGTACCGTTCTTCGTTAATTATCTTGTATCCAATAGGATGCAAACTCTCAACATCAAGTTCAATGGAAAGGGAAGCCCCCACACATTCCCCACTCCACGTCAGAAGTTCCATCACACTGATCAATAAACGATTGGATTCGCAACAACAGACTTTATATAAATACCAGAAATACGAACAATATTGCTGTTGAAACGACTCTATGGTATCTTATTGTTATCAAGCAATGGTTCCAACTGCGTTGAGTGTTGCACATTCTTTGCATCTCATCCTTTATAGGATTTCATCATTAGTGGAATCGAGGTGATGAGACCTGTTTTTCCCTTCTATGTTGCAGGAATTGCCACAGGATTGTTTCTCTTGTTTGTTCTCTCACCGTACGTATTCTATGAATCCATTGTTTGTAGATATGGAGTATCGAAACCCAAATCTGATAGTAGCTCATCTGAAACAAATAGTTCTGAAGTGAAAAATACTAATGATACGATGAATCACAAGACTGAAGACAAGGAGTCAGATGCTATAGAACGGGAGCCATCCAACAAAATGAAACGGAATCCTCCTGATATCGGTCGGTTCTTAAATGTTATTCTCGTATTCGTTTTTCTATGGATTGTACTTACGATAGTTGGTCAGCGTAGACGTTTAACATCTATTTGAACCTATAGAATATGGATTCACTTTAGCTGGATTGTTGAAGTCATTATTTCCACGTGAAACTCATCTAATTCAGCGAATAGTATCTTTAGTATGGTACTTTGTTTGTTTGGAACAATCAATTGAATAGCATCTTATATTACATTTAGTTGTTTCTGTCTCTCAACTTAGCTCCCAAAATATGTTCCATTTTACTGATAAGAGCGTTGTTGGGGACAACCTTTCCAGATTCATAATCCTGGATAATAGATGCTTTGACATTCAATCTCTAGATATCAGCATACCTTCAAAATGACTTACAGCTGCCAACTCTTTTTGAGTCAGATTCTTATTTTGTCGAGCCTTTTGAAGGCGAAGACGGAAGGAAAGACCCACCTTAGGGACAGAATATACTTCTTCCTCATCTTCTACTTTGTGTAGATAAGTATATGGCACTCCAGTATCACTTCGATTCTTGCCAGCATCATATTTCATCATAGTAGTAACAGGAATGTCGAGACGACGAGCAATATTCACTTTCTTCTTCATAGGATCAGTTTGTTTGTAGTGTCGCTTGGTCAATACCACGGGGGTCCAATCTTGAAACTCTGTTTCCATTTAGCTTGAATCAAATTGAATAATATAATGAAAGAATGGTTAGACACTCTGTGAGTTGGTTTGGAGATTATCAAGAATATTCTGGAAATTTCTTGAGTACTTGACTGAAGTTAATAACCGAGATCAGTGATTGTAATTGTAACAGTTCTCTTTCTGAGAGAATAGTATTCACAATGAGAATACAAGGTTGCATTTTACAATTGATTAAAACCTCATTGGTATTCTCCTGTTGATAAGAAACAAAAGAATATGAAACCATATTAATCTTAATAATGATCTTGTTAGAAATAACTAATTAAGTCAAATACCGAGATTACAAGTCCTTCATGACATCTCCTTATGAGGCTTTGTCTCTTCAGCCACAGGTTCCTCATATTTTGTCTCTTTAACAACAGATTCTTCAGATTTTGATTCTTCAGCCACAGGCACTTCAGGTCTTGTTTCTTCAGTCACGGACTCTCCAGACTTCGATTCCTCAACTACAGGTTCCTCAGATTTTGATTCTTCTGCCATAGGTTCTTCAGACTTTGTTTCTTCAATCACAGCTTCTTGAGATTTTGATTCCTCAACTACAGGTTCCTCAGATTTCGATTCTTCAGTTACAGGCTCTTCAGGCTTTGTTTCTTCAATCACTGGTTCCTCATGTTTCAGTTCTTCAGCCA
>OCQB01001330.1_pt1 | contig 20337 bp, 17 predicted proteins | sample 1538631 | NCBI WGS metagenome assembly OCQB01 (sample SAMN04571713, study PRJEB22368) | human gut metagenome | biome: human gut; material: stool | host: Homo sapiens | place: Luxembourg | collected 2012-10-19
AGAACACGAAGTGTTCGAAATGCGAATGTGGAGGAGGGGCGTCCTGAATAGTTACGTTTTTTTACGGATTCATAGCCTCTTCGCTGCATTCCGGAAATTCGATATAAAAGCACGTTTTTTTCACCTCGTCGCTTGTCACCCATATTTTCCCAAAATGTCTCGCGACGATGTGTTTGGCAACCATCAGTCCAAGGCCTGAACCATCCTTGTTTCCGTGATTGCTGGCGCGGTAAAATTTTTCAAATACATTTTCCCATTCTTCCTTCGGAATCGCAATTCCGGTATCTTCCATGCTGACCAGCAGTTTTCCGTCCGCGCGGTGAATCCGAATCGTAATCTCCGTTCCCTCATCCGCATATTTGACTGCGTTCTGAAAAAGAATCAAAAACAACTGGCGGATGCGGTCATAATCGCCCTCGATCAGTGAACATTCGTCGTTGTACTGCAGGTCTGCCGTAATTTTTCGATCTGCACACATCACGCGCATACTGCGCATCACGTCCTGCATCACGGCGATCACATTTAACACTTCAAGGTTCATTTCAAAGTCCGGATTCTGCATTTTTGACAAAATCAGGAGATCGGCGACAAGACGCTCCATACCGGCGCATTCCTTGCGGATTCTCTCATAATATTCCTGCTGCTTCGCCGGATTGTCCACATAACCATCCGCCAGCGTCTCCGCGTACCCTTTTACAACGGTGATCGGCGTGCGGAGTTCATGGGAAACATTGGAAAAGAAATCCCGTCGGTTCCGCTCCAGATTTTCACGGAATTCCTCCGCATCGACCAATTTTTCCGACAAAATATCCATACTGTCCGCCAAAAGCCCCAACTCGTCTTTTCTGCGGATTCCCGTCTGCTGCGCGTATTCGCCTGCCGCCATATGCAGTGCAATTTCCTTAATGCGTATGATCGGACGCACAAGCTGGCGCGAGAAAAAAGCCGACACGCTGAGCGCAACGACGAGCGCAATGATAACACTCAATGCCATATAATTCTGATACTGACCGATCGACCGCTCACGATAATCCATCTCTCCATTGACAAGAACCACGCCGGCATTTTCACCCTGCACATTTTTGACCGGCGCCGCCACATGCATCATATCCATCTCGTAAATCTGGTCATAATCGCTGAAGCTACGGGTCTTTCCCTCGCACGCCGCCGCGATCAGCGCCTTCGTACGCGTATCACTCTGCGCAGAAATCGTATTTATATCTGCGTTGACAAAACTATCACTAAGCGGCTCGTCCACCTTGTCATTTGCCAAAATCCAGATATCGGTATTTTGAAACACACCAAAATCATCGATCGCAAGAAGATATTCCTGAATGCCATCCGTGTCCCCGTGCGCCATCGTCTCCGTGATTCGCTTGGACACACTCTGTGCAAGGCTTTTCAGTTCATCCTTGTATACATTCATGACATTGTGTCTGTTAAATTTTGTAAATATAAGACCGGAAATCGCCGTCATGATCAACAATGTGACGACAAAACAAAGGCCTACTCTCCAAAATATTTTCTTCACATTGATTCCCCTGTTCTAACTATGTCAGACATTGAGCTCAAATTTGTATCCAAGCCCCCATATCGTCTTAATCTCCCAGTCGGGATGCTCCACTTTGTCCAATTTGGCGCGAAGTCTCTTGATATGTGAATCCACAGTGCGGCTGTCGCCAAAATAATCCTGCCCCCACAGACTGTCAAGCAGATTGTCCCTGGTAAATACTTTGCTTGGATTTTTCGCAAGGATCCACATCGTCTCCACTTCTTTTTTCGTCATCGGGATTTTCTCTGTTCCGACAAAAACAGTGTAAGCTTCTATATTGATCGTAAGATCGCCCACAGTAAGAACTTTTTTCTCTTTTTCTTCCTCTCCGCGTCCCATACGGCGGAGCACGGCACGCACACGCGCCATTACTTCATTCGGACTGAATGGTTTGACGATATAATCATCCGCTCCGATATCAAGTCCCATCACGCGCTCGTAATCTTCTCCCTTTGCTGTGATCAATATAATCGGAACCTGCGAGATCTCACGGATCTTCCGGCATACTTTATAGCCGTCCAGACCCGGCATCATGATATCAAGCAGCACCACTGCCGGATTACATTTTTTAAAGGTCTCGAACGCCTCAATCCCGTCTTCTGCAACGATTGGCTCAAATCCTTCTTTTACTACATAAGTGCTCAAAACTTCCCGGATATCTTCATTGTCATCCGCAATCAATATGTACTGCATAAAAACCCTCCTTATCCATTTCTCTTCTTACTTATCAATAGACTACTTTATTTTTATGTTTATTTTGTGACACATTTCCCCTTTTCTTTCTTCTTTTCCTGACACAACTGTGCCATAGCTGCTTGCTACACTCATATCAACAAACAGAGGATGGTGTAAATTATGATGCACAAAATTAAAATTATTTTTACATGGCTGCTGATCGGCATCCTCTTTCTTGGTGCATTGGAACCAGGAAGTGATGCCTTTGCAGCAAAGAAAAATAAATATATCCGCATGAATGTAAAATCCGTTACATTGTCAAAAAACGGAATGTACAAACTGCGTCTCTACAATACAAAGAAACGCCAGACCATCGTATTTTCCTCAGACAATGAATCCATAGCGACGGTAACTTCTACCACACAGCCAAAACTGGCTGTCGTGACTGCTGTAAACCCGGGAAATACTTACGTTCGTGCGACGATTTCCAATTCCCGTGGACGAGTTGTGCGCACTTTAAAAGTAAAGGTAAAAGTGACGCCGTATGCCGTCAGTGTCAAATTGGGGAAGAAAAAAATCTACCTAAACGAAACTAAAAATACCAAGCTAAATACGATCATAAAGCCGAATATTTCGCAGGAAATTCCGCTTTATGAATCTTCTGACACCGATGTGGCGACGGTCAATTCCCGCGGCATCGTAACCGCTGTCGCAGCGGGTGAAGCCGTGATTACGGCAACCCTTTTGTCCAGCGGACAGTCTGCGTCCTGCACGGTAATCGTAAAACCGGAACCGGTCGAAACCGCTCCACCTGACGCCACTTCGACAACGTCGGCAGCAAAAAACATCCGCTCGAACTAAAAATCACGAACATTCTCCTGGGAATGTATCGTTCCCTCGCGGAGCTCCGAAAGAAGCTCCGCTTTTTTTGTCCCCAAAAGAAGCTGCTCATTGTATTTGCGGAACCGCTCATTTTCATTTTCTGCCAAAAAAACAGCCGCCTCCGGATCCATCGCCAGCTCTGTCACAAACACGACAAGTTCCTGTCCGTCTGCAAATGCTGCCTCGATAAAATCAAACGCATGCTCCAATTTTTCAGATGCCGTCTGCTCCCGCATTTCCAATTCTTCCACTGCCTCTGCAAATGGTCCGCGTGCGAGATCAAAAATTTCTTCCGGCGTTTTTCCCACGACATCTTCTGCCTGTGGACAGGCTCCACATAACTTCTTGCCAAGTCTTTCCAAAAAGTGTTCCTCGTCTTTTTCCAAAAATCCCTGTTTTTTACGAAGTGCCGTCTCCGCCTCCTGCTCTGCACACAGCTTCTGATAGGCAGCCACCGGCTCCTCTTCCGCCATTACACAGCTTCGATACTGCTTCAAAAAAGCAAACCATTTGTCTGTCATTTTTTTCCAGTCGCGCACCGTTTCAAACGAAGTGTGAAGTCCGGAAAGCACGAGATGAACGACGCTGATCTTCTCATCAAAGGAAGCCCGGAAAAGCCGCTCATAAATCGAAGTCGTGACCTTGCCTTCCAATATTTCCGGAATGCCATAATGATCTTCGTACTTCTTATACAAATCAATATATGCAGCTACATCTTTTGCCACATCATCGTGCGCAAGATATTCGCGGATGCTCTCTTCCGTAAGCGTAATCCCCAGTTCTTCATACACTTTCATCAAACTGCTGAGATCCTCCCAGCCGCGCGCTGTCACAAACTGCATGCCATCGACATCATTTTCGACCACATAAAAATTCGCCGGCCGCAGATCAAGATACGTCAGCAATGCCGGGTGAATATGTCGTTTGACTGCATATTCTTTCCACACCGAAAAATCAGCTTCAATCCGCATCCGGCGCACGCGGTCCAATGTCACCATGTCAAACTCGCGCACAGATTTATTGTACTCCGGCGGATTTCCTGCCGCTACAATGATCCATCCTTCCGGCACTGCCTGATTGCCAAATGTCTTGCATTGCAGAAATTGGAGCATCGTCGGCGCGAGCGTCTCCGACACGCAATTGATCTCGTCGATAAAAAGAATCCCTTCTTTTAGTCCGGTTTCACGCATTTTTTCATACACACTCGCGATAATTTCGCTCATCGTATACTCCGTAATGGAAACCTCTTTTCCCCCAAATGTATCTTTTCGGATAAACGGAAGGCCGACTGCGCTCTGTCTCGTGTGGTGCGTAATGGTATAGGAAACAAGCCCGATCTCGCACTCTTTGGCAATCTGTTCCATAATCTGTGTCTTTCCGATCCCCGGCGGCCCGATCAAAAGCATCGGACGCTGGCGCACCGGCGCGATCCGGTAATCCCCCTCCGGCGTCTTGGCAAGATACGCTCTCACCGCATCTTTGATCTCTTGTTTTGCCTGTTTGATATTCATCTGTTTCCTCCAATCTCAAAACGCATCGCCCACGGCGGTACCTTTGACTTTTCATACTCATCTAAGTAAATAAATGCGACATCGTATTCCGGTCGTTTTGCCGGATACGTGCCCTTTCCATCGGTAAAATAAAGGAGTCCCCGCAGTCCACGGAGTTCTCCCTGTTCGCGAAGCCCCGCGACATAGGAAAATGCCGGGCGGAAATCCGTCCCTCCACCGCCGATGACGGTAAACTTCTCCAAATACGCATCCAATTCGGAAATATCCGTAATCTTCGTATCTTCGCGCACCGCGTCATCACATTGCAAAATGCGGATATGGCACTTATGGAAAAAACTGTCTTTTTCGGTGAGCAGGGTAAAAGTCTCGCGCAAAAACCCTTTGATAAGCTCCCCATCGGTCGAATAGCTTGTATCGAGCACCACAACAAACTCCTGAATCCGCATCACTTCGCGTGTTTCGACCGGTTCAATGAGCGGCATATTGCCATACAAAGAAAGTCCATACGTATAAAAATTCAGATCAAACGTATCCGGGTCGCATTGCATTTCTTCCCGAAGCACTGCAAATTTCCGCAGAAAATCCCGGTAACTCCGCCTGCTTTTGTCCGCCTTTAACCGCCGTAAAAGGGATTGCTCGCCCTCTTCCGGCTCATCGCCGCGCTTTTCTTCCTGCATCCGGCTCTGCCGCGAAATCTTGTCCCACATTTCTCTCGCCTGATTTTGCATCGGGGACTTTTTTTCCTCTTCCGGCCAAAATTTGTGATTGTCTGTATAAAATTCCCGACGCAGTTTTTCCCGCTCTTCGATGCTAATTTCTTCCAAATATTCATAGATCTTCGCCGCCGAAAGAAGTTTCCTCTCTTCCATGGTTTGATACATTTTCTGGCGTTCCCACGACAATGCGCGTTTCACACTCTTCTTTTCCAAATGATCGATGACGTACTCGACTTCAATATCACACGCTGCATCCCACCAAGGCCGCTCCCGCCCCTGCTGCAGCCACAAATGAGCAAAAAGACAGTGAAGCACCGTATGAAGATACACGCGGTTTGGATACAGTGGATTGCCTGGAAATATTTTACATATGCATTCTGCCGGAAAGTACAATTTACTGCCATCCGTCGCCAATGTTTGAAGTCCCTGTGCCGGCTTCCACACCAATGCAGAAAGCGCCACATCCAGAAAGCGTAGATCCTGATACAATTCATTCTGCACAAACCTCAGAATTTTTTCCGCCATCTGATTCTGCCACGCCTCTTCGCTCTGCACTTGCTTTTTACTCAAATTCATAGCGCGCCTTTTTGCCTCCTTCTTTTTTCCTGCCTGCTGCCAAAAGGACAGCGGCCCCTTCCGTCCAATCCTGCTGCACATAGGTTACCAATGCTTTTTCTTTCACCGTTGTTTCTATTTTATCCCCTGCAAGTACTGAATTTACAGAGTATTTCAGCCATTCCAATTTTCTATTTTTTAAACAGATCTCAAATATTTTCTCCGGCACACTCACGAGATATTTTTCATATCGAAGGCGGTTCTTTTCCGTCAAACCAACCGGGGTCATAAGCCTGTCCATCGCCATATGCACGAGAACCCGGTCATTTTCCTCCGCACAAGCCTTCTCAAAAATCGAATCGTACGCCTCGAAATCCACTTTTCCCTCTCGGAAACATTGTCTCGCCCGGAACCCTTCACCCTCGATATTTAAGCCAAAAATGTGCGCCGGCGCGATCGTATCATATCCTTCATAATACTCGGGATAAAACAAAACCGCATCGTCAAACTGCACCTCGACATCCCATGAAATTCTTGCAAGCAGCTGCTTTGCGCCCGTCTCCTCTCCCGCCTTTCCGCGGATATGCACCTTGTGCAATGCACTGCAGTTATTAAATACATCGCTTCCAATCTCTGTCGTCCTTTTCCCCACTTCAAGAGCATACAATTTTTTACAATTAAAGAAAGCTGCATTTTCAATCCGCTCAACGGCATCCGGCAACGTAATCTTTTCCACAAACTCCCCCTGCGCCGAATGATCACACGGCTCCCCATTCACTGTCGTAATGCCATTTTGACTTGTTTCTTTTCGTTTCCGGTCCGAAAAACAATACGCTCCAACCGCCACAATCTTACGCCCTTCTACCGTTTCCGGCAACGTAATCTCCGGGCTGTCTGAGTGCACTTCGTGCACGACCGCATTTTGATTTTGTTCGTTCCAAATAAGCTCCATGGTGGATTACCTCCTGCCAAAAGCAGTTTTTCCCTGTTTCAACCGCTCATCATCCATCGTAAATCCTTTTATCATATATTCTTTAAGAACTCTTCTTCCGTTCTGTACAGTACCATTTCCATTTGTTTCGTAATATCTGTTTTCATAGAAACCCCCTTTTCCTAATTATAACACATCGGATTTTTTTGAACAAGAATCACTTTTTTGAGTTTCCCCATTTTTCAAACCGCTATCACTTGAAAGCCAATTCAGCAAAGCATTCAGCCAGTGTCAGTTGCTGTGATTGCTCTTTTTTCAAAAGGAATCCTTTTATGCCTGAGTGTGTTCTGGCAAGGACACGCTCAATGGCATAACCTAATCCATAAAAAATAAATTTTGGTACATCAAAAATACGCTTGGAACATTCCTTTAATTCCAGCATAAAAGTGTATCCATCTTCACTCCTCGGTTTAAAAAGGAGCAGTTTATCTTCCCGCGGATAATAATCCACTTCCATACGATCCCCTTCGGAAAGATAATAAGACAGAGAATATACCCCGGTAAGCCCTCGTGTAAGTATAAACTTCTTCTCTTCGCCAATAAACGTCTCATTTAATCGAAACTTACGAAAACCTACCAGCATATGATCCAAATCCATATTTTCAAATGTCATCCTGCCATCTTCCGAAATCGTAATGGAAGCCTTGGAATCCTGATCCCATACATATTTTCCCGGCTTCAAAGAAACATTTCCTACCGGGAGTAAATTTTTGTCGTAGATATAAATCGCCGTGACCACTGCAGCAAAAATTAAAACGGCAATCAAACTTTTAGGAAGCATAACCCAGGTTTTCTTTTTCACTATTTTTGCACCGCCTTTACTATTGCAAGCCAAATTTCCACAAGAATCACTTTATTACGAAATCATATTTTTAAAAATATGTATCTGTTCCCTATTTAAATTCCCCATCTTACGCTTTGCCAAAAAAGATAATTCCTTCTCATCCAGCATCATCAAAGCAACCGATTTTGCACGTTTCGCCGAATAACCGTTAGTTTCTAAATATAAACATAAATTGTCCATTAATGTAAATTCTTCCACACAAGGTATTTCTTTTATCATTTTATAATCTATTTTTCTACATATACAGATATCTGCCATTACACTAATCACCCATATAAGGATATAAGCCAGCATTGATACCACCGCTGTTTTTGTTGTCATTTTCCAATATCCCTTATAATCATTCGGAAAATAAATCGTCAAAAACGATAATATAGAAGCGCTTCCTACCATAATCGCATTTATTCTAAAAAATATACTAGCTATCATTATATTTGACATTCCAATATATTTCAAATAACAAATATCCTCACTACTTTTGCATAGTAAAACACGATTCCATATTACAATACTAATTATTGCAAGAAGTACTAAAAAACCAAGTACACTTCCTTTTGCTACTGTTATTCTGCATTTCTTCATTGCTTCTTTGTACAATTGAGATACTGATAAGCCATGTAAACTATTTTGTACCTTCTGATTTGAAAATATACTTTGATATTGATAATGAGTTTTTTTTACTTTTACACTCGGATGCAATATGCAAAACAATTTGTCCATCGTAGCATCATTCCAGTCTGCATTACTATTCCATAGCGAAGCCCCTTCCGTAGAATTTTTGTAAGGTGCAACAATATCATCTGCTTCCAGCACTCCAACTACCTCATATTCCGCAGATTCATCCCCCCATTTTATGTTCATTACAGAACCAATTGGATATTGAAACGACAATCCCTTGGAGACAATAATCTCATTTGTATTTTTCTTTGTAAATCCTCGTCCATCTCGGCATTCATACTGAAATGTTTCCCACGCTTTCCAAGTATATTGATATACCTCATACCCTTCTTGTTCATCTAAAACATTTACCACAAATTTGTTCTCTATATCTTGATCGTTCTCTATGTATAAACTATCTTTTGAAGAATTTACATAACAATACCAATTATCTCCAGATAAATATTCTCCAAATTTCCACTTCTTCTGTTCTGCATTTATTTTTAAAAATTGATATTGAGTAAACATCCCCACAAGTAAAATCAACAAAAAAAAGCAAAGAGTTAATATTTTCTTTTTCCCCAACATATAGAATACCAATTTTCTATTCATACAATTCACCATCTTTCATATATACAATACGATCCGCTTTTTGTGCTATTTCCATATTATGAGTTATTATAATTAATGTTTTTCCATTCTTTTTAACATTAGTACATAATAAGTCCAAAACAGCATTTCCTGAATCTGAATCCAAACTTCCAGTAGGTTCATCTGCCAAAATTATGGAAGGATCATTTGCAAGGGCTCTTGCTATCGCCACTCGTTGTTGTTGTCCACCAGATAACTTTGCAGGATAAGCCTTCATTTTATCTAAAATCCCCAATTCATTCAATAAACTTTTTATATGTACTTCATCCTCTTTTTTACCATCTAATTGAATAGGAAAAATTATATTTTCATATACATTTAAAACAGAAATCAGATTGAAATTCTGAAAAATAAATCCAATTTTCTGCCGCCGAAATTCTGACATTTCTCTATCCCTGCAATTTCTATACTCTTTTCCTTCAATGAATACTTGACCTGAATCATATCTATCCAAACCACCAATAATATTTAATAGTGTACTTTTTCCAGACCCACTAGGTCCAACAATTGCCAAAAACTCGCCCTGATCAACCATAAGGTTTACATTTTTCAAGGCCTGAAAAGGCTTTTCTCCATCCATATAAAATTTATTTACATTTTTTACTTCCAACAATCTCATTATTGCTCCTTTCTCATTATAACTATAATTGGTGACCAAAAAATTTTTTTAGCATCTATAATGTTACCTATAATAATAATTAACAAGTAAATTATAAAAACAGCAACATATAAAAAAGCATTCCATTTATAACCATTATTCAAAAAAGTGTCTAAATATAAATTAATTGGTATTGATAAACAACATGAAAGAACATATGCTTTCACAAAAACTATAACATTTTCCAAGCAACAAACATGTATAATTTTAATCCGTGTTCCTCCTAAGGCTCTCATAATAGCATATTCTTCTTTTCTAATAATTAAATTAGACTTAAGAATACTTCTTATAATTCCACAAGAAAGTACTATAGTTGAAATCAAAATATATGATGCAATTGCCATAACTCCTAACAGTTGTTCTTCCGTCTCACTGTGTTCCTGTTTTAATTCAGTAATTTCAGGAACTGCGTTTTCTGCAAAGCACTTTCTAATTTCTGAAAGAGAAATATATTTATTATTCTTTATCAACAATCCAGTTGCCTTGTTAGTAGACATATTCAATTTTTTTGACATTTCTTCATTAATTACCACTATATCGAAATCATAGCCAAAATTTGAATATATCATATAATTATCTTGCGTATCAATACACCTAGAAACAGGGATACAAATTTCTCTCACCCCATCACTAAACCTCACTTCTTTTTCCTTGCATTTACTATTAGAATCACTCACATACAAAAGTGCTATTGGTTCATTTGCACTAATATCTTTTAGTCCTTTAAAATTATTCAAAATTAAATTCATTAATGAATTATCATATTGAACTACTGCAATATTTCTATTTTTTGTCATCGATTTTAACGAATATGCATATTGTTTATATAGATTTTTTTCTCCTACCAAAGACTCTAATTTTTTGCATCCCTCGATAGGCACTTCTGAATTAAGAACGTTTTTCATACATATTTCATAATCAAATGTCATATTTTTACTATTAGAAATATTAAGATCAATACTATCATAAATTCCAAAAGTAATCAAGGAAATCAATATACTTATACTCATTGTCGTAAACAATAAAAAACTTTTAGCTTTGTTTCGGCGTAGATTTCTATTTGCAATATTTAGCAATATATTTTTATATTTTTTTATATCCTTAGTATATTTTTTCTCAGTATAACGTAAAATATCTAATATAGTATATTTCCTCATCTTAAGTATTAGTTTAGTTAACGCAATAACTATAGACACCATAACACAAAAATACGTTTCTAAATACGATTTTATTGTAATTTGAAACGGTATACCTTCATAATTCAGCATCAATTTTCCAATAATTTTCTCAGATACAAAATAATTAAGAACTGTTCCAAATACGCAACCTAGTAAAACACTTAAATGACCAATCACCAAAGTTTCCAAAACAAGAATGCTGTATTGTTTATTTTTACTCAAACCAATACAACGCATGACTGCTAAATCCTGCATTTTTTGACACATACCAAGATAACAAAAATTGAAAACATATAAAATCATACATATCATAATCAAGAACGAACAATTCTTTAATATTCTTGAAAAAACTGTATATTCACTAGTTTCATCATTAAATAATTTATCCTTTTCTTCATTAAAACGAACATGTTTTATGTAAAAATCATTCAATTTGATTTTATCTTCAATTTCATTACACAAGATTGCGATTTTTTGTGAATCATGCTCTTTTCTATCAATAGCTATTGCAATTTCATTATTATTTAGTTCTTTACAATTTAACTTTTTTTGAATATCTTCAGCAGTTTCTAAATTAGTAAATATCAACTCACTATGTGGCACATCTTCAACTATACCCACTATTACGAATTCAAATTTTTCTTCATTATCATTGCTATCGCATTGAATAGATAATTTAACTTTGGTTCCAATATTCAATGCTCTCTCTGTATAGTCAATATACTTTCTTTCTATACAAATTTCATATTCTTTAGTTGGCAATTTACCTTTTAGTAATTTTATATTGTTAAAATATTCTACGTTTCCCAACATCCCAACAACATTAACCGGTTCCTTGTTGTCATAACATGTACCCGCTTTTATTGTCATAACATAGTTCTTTTTTAAATTCTTGTCATCTAACAATTTCTTTGTTTGTAGCATTTTGCTGTACGGAATAGACGTTATTGTAAAATCATCCTTTATCTCGTTAGTTAACAACTGTGTTAACTGTGCCATAATACAGTCCCCCATCTGTATTAAACTAAACATTAATACAACAGATATTGTCACCCCTGCCAACATCAAAAATGTTGATTTCCATTTTTTCACAATATATCGAACTGCAATTTTAAGCATACTTATCTCCTTATATTTTTATGATATTATTTTATCAAGTTTAAATATATTACTCTCTTGCAAAATAAAATTTTTACTATGTGATACAATTATAAAAATTTTCTGAGTGAAATATTTTTTTAATGCATACTTTATTTTTTTCTCCGCCTCATCATCCAAGCCAGATGTAATCTCATCCAATATGATAATTGGTTTATCAGCATATAAAGCACGTGCTAAACACAATTTTTGCTTTTGACCTCCCGATAAATTATCTCCTCGATCTGATATTTTTGTGTAAAGTCCGTCTTCCATTGCTATAATAGTGTCCCATATTTGACATTCAATACAAATTTTTTCTAGACGATTATAATCGACTTGAGCGTCTAGCACAATATTATTCACAATAGTATCATTAAAAATAACACTATCTTGTGATGCATATGCTACGCAAGAAGAAATCATATTTACATCTAGTTCCCTTATTGACTTATCATTGTATAATATGTGACCTTGATATGAATCGAATTGTCGCATTAGCAACTTAACTAGTGTACTTTTTCCAACACCACTCTCTCCTGTTATATAATTTGGCACACCAACCTTAAAATCCATGTGAATATGTTTTAAAATTTCTTTTTTCCCATATCCGAAATTTAAATCTCTCACGGACACACTTTTCAATTTTTTACACTCTAAATTTAACAAATTTTTTTCCGCATCTAAAGTACTTTTCTTTAAAATCTTTGATATACTCTTAATTCGTGAATAATTATTACTAAACTCCACGGGTAATCCCATTAACTCTATAATTGGAGTTAAAAACATTGTAGAGTATTGCGAAAAAGATAATAATTTTCCTACTGTCATTTGTTTATTTATAACAAAATATCCACCTATAACTATTGTTAAACAAGTAATTAATGAGCTAAATAAAGATATTACTGACATAATCTTTCTTTCATAAATTGTTTGATCATATTCAATTCTAAATTCTTCATCTAGCGCATTATTAAACTTCTTTTTAGCATAAATCAATGCGCCAATAGGAATCAGTTTATTAATATTTTCTATTATTTCATTTGTAACGTTCATCACTTTAATAAATTTTTCTCTTATTTTAACACTATTTCTTTCTAAAATACCATTTGCCCATAATTGAAAACAAATTAGCATAACTTGTAAAATTATAACTATTATTGTCATCACCTTATGTACAGAAAAAAGAATTGCAGAAACACAAACAACCCCAGCAATACTTGTTAATATATTTTCAACCATTGTGGAAACAAATCTTACGTATATTTCACAATCAGTTTTAATTAGCGAATCAATTTCTCCTCTATCCATTACATCTGCAGTTTGCATACAATAAATTAGTATTTTATTTTCCAATTTCTTTTTCATTTTATATACTAGTTGACTTTTTTTCCTGTTTAATAATATGGTGACCCATTCAATAACTATATATATCACATATAATAAAATTGTAAAACTAACAATTATTCCAATTTTACCTTCACCAATGCCTTTATCAATAATATATATATTTACTATTGGTGGTAAATACATAAAAATCATATTCATTGTTGACAATAACAATATATTTGCTATAGCTTTTTTATACTTTAGCACAAACCTTAGCATTGTTTCCAATTCATATTTATTAAAATATTTTCTTACTTTATTCACCACGTCGCTCCTGTATCCTTTTTTCAACAAACTGACACAATCTATATTTTGTCGAAAAATCATAATAATTTAATAACAACAAATCTACATCTAAATTTAACGTATCAAAAAACTGATGTAACATCAAATCGATATCTTGTTTATTTTCAACAAACTCTGTCCATAAAGTATCTTCCTCTCGCAATTCTAATGTCCCTTTATATTTTCTCGTAATATCATGCAGTGTTTCTTGTATATATTTACTGGGTTTATAATTCTTTATAGTGCAAACTATATGCATGTTATCTTCTATTTTAAATTCCTTTTGTAAACACTTTTCTAATTCGATAAAATTAGATATACTTTCTTTTTGGATAAAATTAATCATTTTAGGGGTTGCTTTACTTGTTCCAGCAAATAATTTATATCTACCACCTCTACACAAAACAAATTCTGGCGTTACGTCACCTAACAATTGAATATTATTACTTCTATTAATAGAATAATATGGATATTTAAGTTTTATTCCGCGTCCAACTCCAATAACATTGGAAAACTTTGCCGGAATACTATTTGTTGAACATTTGTTATTAGCCGCACATAAAATAATTATATTTTTTTCCTTTGCTTTTTCACATATTTTCCACAATCTATTAAAATCACCTTTTAACACTGTTAAACTTAGTATTATAACTGAAACAGAATCACTAATGGCATCATCCATTGCCTTTATCAGCAACTCACATGATCCTCCTCTTGTTTCTTCCATAATTTCATAAAGATAATAGTTCAGTTTTCCCAATGAATATTTTTCTAAAACATTTATAATTAGTGCGGAATGCGAATTACTACTTTTTTTAACATTATATATATATCTTCTTTGTTTTAAAATTTGTTTTTGAATTTTTAAATCAATTAAATCTGTATCAACAATACAATCAATAATTCCAACTTTCAAAGCAACTCACATCCTTCTATAGTTTTAACCACCGGCTAGGCCGGTGGTTTATCAACATGTTACACTACTGAACTGGATATCTTTTATAAACGCATTAAATCCTAACGTCCTTTACCACAGCATACAAGTTTTAGGTGTTTTACTCTTATAGCAATAATAACCAAATCTTCGCGCACATTCTACCTTGTCTTTATATGATATATTATTAGAAATATCAAAGCCAGCACGTCTTTCAAGTTCTGCAATGTCTCGTGTTTTATTAAAATATTCAGTACAGTCATTGTGACAGCCTTGAAGTTCCACCTCCTCTCTTATTACTAATTGATCCGTAATTCTTTTGATTTTCATTTCTATTTCTCCTTTTTTTATAGTTAAAGCAGATTTTTATCTACTTTAATAGCTGATACCTTCTCATCATAATATGCTCTATTGAACATATTATCGGAGAACACTTCGAATATTCTCCTTGTAATATTTCATTCAATATCTTACATCTTGAGCTAATACAATATTTCATATAAGTACATCCTCTGCACTCTATATCATCTTTTTGAAATATTTTCTGATATTGTATTATTTTTTCCTTACTTAATCCAATATCTAAATTACCTATTATATATTTGGGATTTTGAACAGCATATGTACATATATATATACTTCCGTCACACCCTATGTTAAATTCCTCAATACCTCCACAACACTTTCCTACAGTTCTAATTTGTTGAGAATAAAAACTAAACTCAAAATTATTTTTATTTAAAGTATATAAATCTATTTTCTTCAATTCTCTTTCGAGTATTTGCAAATTATCTTCATTCCATTTATCATCAAACAAGTCAGGTGTTGCAACCAAGTCATCACACCCTATATTTTTTAGGATTAAAACATTTTTATACAGTTCGGCTACAGTATTAGGTGTAATCGTCATTCGAGTACGAAATGAAATTTGTTCGTTCTTTACTATTTCTAATTTTTTTATAACTCTTTTAAATGTTCCATACCCCTTTTTATCTATACGATTTTTATCATTTATACTTTCACTTCCATCTAAACTAACAGAAAGCTTTATATTTTCTTTTTTAATAAATACCGCTATCTCCTTTGTCATCAATAACATATTTGTTGTAAGAGAAAATTTCGTCTGCGGATATAGTCTCTTAACTTTTATAACCAAATTTTTTATTATATCAAAATTCAGTAATGGTTCTCCTCCATGAAAATTAATCTGCAACCCCGTTTCAAGTTGATATTTTTGAATAAACTCGATAATTTTGTTTGATAGTTTTTTATCCAAATATTCTCTTTTTTTCTCTTTTTCATAACAATATCTACAATTCATATTACATTCATATGTTACCCATATGTTAATCAATCCCATAATATCTCCAATACATATCATAAAACTTATTGTTTTCTTTACAATTTTTTCTAAATATACCTGTTTTTATATTTCTCTTAACTTCATTTACACAACTAAAACATAATAATTGTTTATTACATTCGCAGCAGCCTTCAATATTATATGGCATATATGTCTGAAACTTCTTATATCCTTTTGTTTTTTTATATTCGCCTTTTAAAAGATATTCTTTTAATGATGTAACATTTAATACATTGCCCATCTGAAATTCTTCATCCATTAATGCTGCACATGGATATAAATTTCCTGTATGATCAATTTGAAATTCCCTTTTTGCTCCTTGACACGCAAAAACTTGTGGCATTTGCATATGCATTTTGTTTTCAAGAAACTTTTTTTTACAATATTGCCAATTCATTTTTATATCATCTTCATTCTTTTTTGGTTCAAATATTTCTTTATTTCTTAAACCCCTTCCAACAGGTTCGAAAATCCTATACATATATTTTATATGCAATATATTTTTACATAAATCAGCGAATTGAGGTTTAAATTCTTCATTATCATTAGTTACTACCATTGATGCTGTTATTTTACATGCTTCTGCTTTCATTTTTTTAATTCCATCAAGTGTTTTTTCAAAAACACCTTTTCCTCGAATCAAGCTACATGTTTCCTCATTTACGCCATCAATACTAACATCAACATGATCATAATACTGGGCAATAAATTTAGCCATTGTGTCATTAACTAATGTAGCATTTGTCATCAAAAACAATAATCCTGAATACTTTGATCTTATGTATCTTGTAATTTCTTCAAAATCACTTCTTGCCAATGGTTCACCACCGGAAATTATAATTAATTGCGGATCTATTTCGGCGACATAATCAATTATTTTTTTCAAATCACTTGTAGGAATATCCATACCACGTTTATTATCACCTGCGTCAACACAACAATGTTTACATTTTAAATTACACTTATTTGTAATATCTAACGATATACTAATATCCTTACCTTGCACACTTTTTTCATTACACTTCCACATTTCTAATTCATGCAATTTATGTATTAATTGTTTAAAATAATTTTTAGACTCAAGATCCTCAATGTTTTTTAACACTTGTTCCAATGTCAATCCCTTTTTGGATGCTTCTTCTATAATTTCAAAACACTCGTTAGAAACAAACAAAGATTTTGCATTATCTACGTTTGCTACCAAGGTCTTATTATATCCTTTTAAAAATTTTACGCTTGATGACCAAATAATCTTCAAATTTTCCATATACAACCTCTTTTATACTTAACTATAATTTAATTTTCTAACAAACACTTTATCATATCCTCCCTTTTTTATGTAGATTTTGCGTTAATATACCGATTATTTACATTAATGTCGATTTTTATCAAATTATTTTCTCTTTTGAGGAATACAAGCACATAAAGAAAAACAATTCTTTTGATCAATTTCTATGTTACCAACTTCAAGAACTCCATGATATTTTTGAACAACTTGTTTAATATATCCTAATCCCATGCCATGATTTTTCCCTTTAGAAGAGTATCCCTTTTTAAAGAACTTCATATATTGTTGTCTTGAAATTTTCTCATGTTCATTACTAACTCGAATATACCACATTCCATTTTCTTGTGTGATTTTTAAATATATTTTTTCATTTTTATTGCGATTTTTAACCTCTTCCATCGCATTGTCAAGTAGATTCCCGATAATCTCGACCAAATAAATATCCGGAATCCTTATTCCCTTTAGCGAACAAGTCATCTCATAATGCAATTGTATATTTTCTTCTTTGGCCTTACATATTTTTTGATATATATGCGCAATTATAATAGGCTTTTCTAATACCAGCAATTTGTTTGGCAGCAAATATTTACGCATTTCTTCTAAATGCTGTTTTTGCAATTCAATTATCTCTACATAGTTTTTCTCGCTGTAACATAAAGCATAGATTGCATCCATTTGATTTGCAAACTTATGTTGCCTACAGCGTAAAGTTTCTACAAGTTCACTGTAAATTTTAAAATATTCTTTTTCAAGCATCATTTGGCTATTATAAAACGACAACTTATAGATTGCATATAACACAACTAAGGATGCTGCAATAAAATATATCTCTTCCTTTAAACTTAATCCTGCTTCAGATGAAAACATATAAATTGTAATAATTACTATAACAAATGCTATACAGCTTAATATAAATACGTTCTTAGGACAATTTTTTATTATTTTTCTTAATTGCACCAGGATATTATTTCTATAGATATAATAGCAAATGCATATTACCATAAAAGTTACAATTATTCCCTTTGTTTCATCCTCCAAAAAACCTCTTACTATACAGTCAATTACAAGATATATTGATAACTCAAGCATAGCAACAGTTATAACACCTAATATAAATGAAATCAATGTCTCAGCAAATGAAAAACAGTAACTATAATATATTAAAGCAAAAATAGCAATATAGCATATCATTATATAAAAACGTGAGATATCAAAATAATTTACAATTCCTATCACTCCCGCTAATACCAAAACCATACTTGCTACAAATTTCTTTTTTGCCACACCTTGCACCTTTGACATAGATGATATAATCAAAAAAACTGCTCCCATCTCCATTATACTCGACACTATTGTCTCGATTACTCTCAACCTCTCCACCTTTTATAATCCTCCTTAAATTTCTTCATTTTTCTTTCTCCAATCCGAATACTGTGACACATTTTATGCATAAATATTTCTTTTTCAGAAAAATTAATCTTAGAAATAAAAACAGGATTAATCGCTATGCCATGCATTGGAATTAGAAAAGTATCCTCATCGACTAATTCCAGCACTTTCTTTAAAGATATTCTTGGAATTTCAATTTTCTCATCTTTCAAATAAACATAAAGAACACCCTTTTTATTTTCTATACAAATAATATCTTTTACCGCAAGCATATAACCAATTCCATCATAATGCAATGGAATATACTCTACTCTTTTGGGGATTGGCCTGCTCTGTATTGCCTCAATCGCATTAAGTATTTTACTTATTGCAATCTTTCCATCTCCCAGCGGTTTTTCAATATAATCATAACAATGTATCGTCTTTAACAAATCGGCTTCCCATCCAATCAAACTTGTAACAAATATAATTGGTGTCATTTTATATTTTGCAATTTCTCTCACCGATTGTGCAAACAATATCCCACTACTGTCATTTTTATTTTTTCCGTCAAGAATAATATCCAATAAAAATAAGTCTATTCTGTATTTGTTTATCTTTAACCAAGCCTCATCAACATTTGAACATAAAAACACTTCTGCATTATTTACATTCTTTTCTATCAAATTTTTTAACCTATCACTAACATGAGCATTATCCTCTAATATCAATATATTCATAATCTCTCCTTAACCCCTTCTTATAATTTATAAAACTATAACACCTGTATATCCGTCTTTTATTAAAAAACAATATTTTGAAATACTGTCCCCGGATCACGCTCCCACGTATCGGTTACGGATCCATTTTTCATATCTACCTCTGCCAATGAATTGCCGAAGCAGTCCAGCCAGGCAAGTCATGATTCCTCGAAAAATGTCAGTTCATTTAATTTTTTCATAAGTTCTCCTATCCTACTTGTTATTTTCTCTGAAATTAAGCGTAACATAGCTCCCAGAATTTGTCAACTCAAAATGGCTTTTTACAAGGTGGCAGTTTTTCTTGACATTTCTTCCAATTTATGTAATAATCATAATGCAATTATTTAAGATACGTTTTACATAGGGAGGAAGTTATATATGAGCCAGCAGGTAAATTCTAGCATAAAACCATCAAATGACAAATTCGTTCTGGCAAACAAATGCGAAAACACGGGAATGTCTTTCCCGATGCATCACCATTCAGAATACGAATTTTACTACGTATTAGAGGGCGAAGGCCGTCTCTTTTTGGACAACGCAATTTATACTGTTGTCCCTGGACTGCTCTGCTTATTTTCCCCTCACAATGGACATTCTGTTCGCATTCCTGCAAACATTCCATATCGGAGAATCACCCTCAATTTTTCCAAATTTTATCTTCCCAAAACTCCGTTATTGACAAATCATGCTCATTTTAAGCCGATTGTTTTATCGGAAAATGATCGCCTGACTTTTTGCCGGTTATGTAGTGAATATACTGCTGCTTCCTATCAGCTCAATGCGCCGGAAGATTTAAAAATTGCTTTAATTTCTGACATTTTATCCATGTTTTTACCGACTACAGAAATATGCCAAAATAGTTCTCCTGTGCTGTCCCAAATTCAAGTTTATGTTCACCATCACACTCACGCCAAACTTAGCTGTAATGAAATTGCGGATGCC
>OCQB01001331.1_pt1 | contig 20330 bp, 29 predicted proteins | sample 1538631 | NCBI WGS metagenome assembly OCQB01 (sample SAMN04571713, study PRJEB22368) | human gut metagenome | biome: human gut; material: stool | host: Homo sapiens | place: Luxembourg | collected 2012-10-19
TCGCCATTGACCCGATAGGACTTTGGACAAATGCATTAGTTTTTCGTCTTCTTCACGTGTCCATTCAGTCTTTTTGATTCGAGGATCAAGCCATTCTTCCCAACGAGCTTTACAATGCTTTGCCGATTTCCGAGGAAGAAGAGAAGCAACTCTAGCCCATTCCGTCTTTCCATACTTCATTACAGCTGCCTTCAGAATCTCATCTTCAGAGTTCTTCCAGGCACCTCCTTTCATCTATCTTATCACCTCATAGTATCAACAAACTACAGAAATCTTCATGGTTTAGATGCAAACTCTTTCTTTAACAACAATCAATTTTTGCATATGCGAAATATTATTACATTTTGGAACAAACAGTTTCTAAAGAGATAATGCAAACTACTTCTTTGGACGGAGAGGTATCTTCTTTCTACCCTCCACTTCAGGGTCATCATCAAACAACGTCTTTGCTTTCTTGATGACTGGTTCTTGATTGGTTGTTTCTATTTCTCGTTTGTTATTCCCTGCTGAAGATCGTTTCATCGCTCCTTTCTTGGTAGCTTTCTTGGAAACGAATTGCTTCCAATGTTGATCTACTGAGATGGGTTTACCTTCTGCATTTACAGGGCATGAAGGTGTTTTTGACTTCTTGACTTCTTTTTGTTTCCCTTCATTTATTTCCTTGTCCTCTTCCTTTATTCCGTTGTTATCCTCCTTCACAATAGCATTCTCTTTCTCTTCATTCTCCTTGATCTCCCCATTTGGAATCGGCTTTCCTTCTCTCATTGCAGCATCCACCTCCTCCTTCGCATAATCACTCCCTCATATTCCTACTTCCCACTTACCAAACTCAATCAAACGTTTCTGCTCCTCAGCTAATTCTTCAACCAATTTCGGTACAGGCTGTTCTATTTCTCATTGAACACTTCCGTCCCTACCATTTGCCTTTAACAACTCTACTAAATCAGGAACTAATGGAGACATATTCCTAGTCAAAAAGCTTCGAGAATAACCCTTGCAATTGTTACGTCCTGTTCTGCCAATGCGATGAACGTAGAATCAAGTCAGCTATTTCAACTATAGGATAGGATATATATGTGACGAGGTTTGTAGGGAAATCGTAATTCAAAACATAATGAAGATTCGGAATGTCGATCCCTCGCTTCACGATATCCGTTGTGATCAGAAACTGGGTCTTTCCTGATTTGAAACTGTTCAGAATCTTGTTTCGAATTGTGGAATGAAGGAATTGAGGAAGAAATGGACAAAGGATATGGTTGAGCCATCTTACTGTGAAGGAAATCAATCCGAAGATTCTTCACATCATTCTCTTCAGACTCCTCAGTTGGTTTGGCTGATGGAAGGAATCGACCTTGTTTCTGTCGACCAGAAGGACCTTTAGCCCAGTTCTATCACTCATTCAACACTTTGAATACAACTTTACGAACAAAATCCAAAATGTACTCGCCTGTTTTCATCTTGTTCACAAAGATCAGAGCAATTGACTTCTGCCTAACATGATTCAATTCGTCCTGATGTTGTACATACTATACTTCATCACATCTCTCCTCTCCTACACGAATGAAATCAAAAAGTTTGCGAATCTTCTTATGCTCACTACACAAATGAATATCCTGGGTAATTAGAGGATTGACTGATACTTCACTCAGAGAATCTACAATTCATTATTCCTCTCATTCATACTCAGAACTAAACTACTATTTGGAATCTCTACTTCATATCGATCAGGACACCACTGATTTACAGAATCTCGAATCTATTCATTTCTTCTTTCATCTTCTCCTACTCGATCTGTATATGTTGCACTACAACACACAGTCTGATACTTCTGTTCAGGAGGAATCGAAGAGAACATCAAATTCAACTGTTCTTTGAATCCAAGGTGGAATGAAGGAACAAAAGGGAGATAGAAGAAAAGATATATCAAGCATCAAATCAGCTTCATCTACAACCAAATAGTTCACTCGGTCTAGACTCAAGTACTGTTGTTTTGACTTCTCTTCCCCTTGATTCCCTTCAAGATTCATTAAATCGAGCACTCTATTACTTACTCTTCTTCTTCTTCACTCAAACCTTCCAGGCGTAGATATAATGATACTGGCTTTCTTCTCAATCATATCTCGTATCTGGTCCTCCTATACCTCAGTCACTGCTATATTACAATACTTTTGATAATCCACCAACTATCAAACTGCAATGGACCATCTTAAATACTTTCATCAGCTTATAACCCAAACGATAGATCTACCTCTAATCCACCTCCTTCAAACCAACTTGGGTCGCCAATTCTCGTGTTGGAGCAACTACAATACAACGAGGATGACACATTTCATCTCTTGGATCCTCGTCAAATGAAAGAGCCACTTGCCTTGATACATTGAACAGAATCGGTAATAGAAATCCAAGTGTTTTACCACTACCTGTTTCTGCCTTGATTAACACATTCTTCTTCTCCAACACAAGAGGAAGACTATATGATTGAACTGGTGTTGGGTTTGAAATACTATGAATATCACTTTCAGTACAAAATATGTACTTTAGAATGTATGCACAGTCGTAAAACTGCTTGGGATACCCAAATTCATCAAAAGACAAACATTTCCGATACTTGTACTCTTTACCGTTGTGTAAAGCAGTAACAAACTTTCCATTTCCATCTTCACTCATTCTAAATCTGTTTTTAGGAATAGAGTGAAATCGGAACTATGTATGGAGTGACTCAAATTCTGCTGATTCGTGTTATTCTTACAAACGTCTCTAACGTTTTTACTATTAAGATTGACTGTTTCAATATATGCATATCATTTCCATAGTTATTGTCCTATGAATAGGTCAATTCTCTGTTCTATCCTCTTAGTACCTTCCAAACTATCCCAAACCATTCTACGCATCCACTTCAATATATTGATAGAATACCATTTACTTCGGATCATTCATCTTCACATTTGTCTTGATAATGTCCGCTACTTTGAAAGACGTGGAGCTATGTCCTGTTTGTGGCATGCCTCCTGAATATTGTGAATATGGTGCGAAATTCGACTTGTGTAAACCATGGTTGAAGGAAAACCATCTTGATTTGTATCCAGATCTTGCTGAACTTGATGTGACCGAAGAAATGGCCGAAGCCACACTGGCTGCGATTAATGCTCGAGAGAATATAGTTGGTAAGAATAGACTTTGTTATGTGTTATACAATAGCTCCTAAGAAGAAGGATCCAAAGAAAATGAAGAAGGAGAAGGAATTGACGTTTTCGGTGAAGACTCGACAAAAGCATAAGCATATGACTACAGTATGTGGTCTAGAATTATTTGGTGTGATATGGAGAAGAGAGTTGAAGAGTAGATGTGGATATAAAGGCAGCAACAAAGGCATTTGGCAAGAAGTTCTCATGCGGAGCTTCTTCTGAAAAGAATGCAGAGAATATGATGGAAGTCACTGTTCAGGGCGATGTCGTTCAGGAGTTAGCCAATGTTTGCAATGAACTTTATGATGTTGTGGATGTTGTATTTTCTAACTTATAGATCCCATTGGAGTGTATGTATGTAGTTGATGGAAAGACTCGGAAGAAGCTATTTTAGTTCGTTTATGGTCTGTTTGTAACGAACATGTTCGATCATTTGTTGATGTACCTTTGCATTCTTCGAACCAGTTCAGGCGCAGTGATGGATTTCTAGAAGTGAGATCGTTAAGAGAATAGGACAGGTAAAAGCAAGGCAAGAAGTGTAAAGAACTCGAATTTGGTGATATATCCATCGCGAGTACTCTACAACTCAGTTGTTGGATGAGAAGTTACATCAATCACAGAAAGCACTCGTAGATGAAAACTCCGATCTTTTTCTGGAGCCAAATACTATGTATTAGGTATCGAAATCAGCTGTACTTCGGCAAGATAGAGAAAGTCACTAATGCTGACAGTGTAGATCTTATAGGAGGGCATTGAAACGAAGCAGTTTTGGAGTTCCTCTTGGATTCTATAGTCAAATCCGGTGAAAATGATGAATCCTTCCACTACATAGTTGAACAATTGTAAATGTGTAGTCAAAGTTCCATAGAAAAGTGGTCAAAGGATATCAAGACCATTCAATTCACTTACGGTAAACCGAAGGAATTGAGATAGATTGATGATAGCCTCTTCGGAAGCCTCAAATAGGTTAAATGCCTCCCGTAAGTAGAGCAATGTCCATTCGACTCCAATAAAGTCTCCAAACGCGAGAAGTTGCCGAAATGAACATTCTCCTCGTCCCTCATTGTCAAGTAATCGAAACACCTCTTCAAGTCGTGATTCCATTCGTATCTCCTTCTCTGCAAGATAATAGTTGGCTTTCTACAATGAAAGAAGAGAAGTTGTCAAACCGCATCAGCATTTCCGTATCGTTTCCAAATATAATAAGCTTTCTGACTGATTACATCAGAATCAATATGATAATGTTGGATATCAGGGATGGAATCTAGTGTCAAGAAGATTTGGTTAAATTACCTGCAGGACACTCAATATCAGTCATAAGAGAATACGAGAAATAACTCGAACGACAAATAGTGTAAGGTGTCAATCAAAAAGAAGAAAAGAAACGGTCAGGATTCAAACAAACAAAAGAAGAGTTAGTTCTTAACTCATTGCGTTACAACAAAACTAAATTACTTATTCCTCGGTCTTCTTGTTCTCAAGACTAGCATAGTATGCTCTGCACTCATCAATGGACCAACTCTGATCAACGCCTTCCTTAGGAGTAGGTGTCCAAGGAGATACAGTGTAACCATTCTTGTACAGATAATAGTTCTTGCAAATCTCATTGAAGAAGAACATCAATCCAGCATAAGGAGCCACCTTGGCAAGATTAGCCAGAGTTCCTCTCCACAAACCAAGAATACCGTTCTTCTTTACAGTCTTGCAAGCACAATCCCACAGACCGTTGAACTCAACATCCACATCTGAAGTCAAAGCCTTCTTGTTCTGAGCCTGCATCTTCTTACGAAGAGTATCGAATGGGAAGGATACAGTCTGAGCAATCGAACCAGCCAAACAACCATTGATGAAGTTCTCGAAACCATTCAACTCAGAACGAGGCTTACCCCACACATAAGCAAGAATCTCATAAGACATGAAAGTCAAACCTCCAAAGGGAATCACACCAAGAATAGAAGCAGTCATACCCTTGTAGAAAGCAAAGAAACCCTCCTCCTTGAAAATCACACGGAAAGCATCGATGATACCCTTGTACTTCAACTCACCATCAACCTGCACAGTCAAACGAGTCTTCACCATATCCAAAGGATACACAGCAACTGTAGCAATCACTCCAGCAACAGCTCCAGCAACCAAAGAGTTCCAGTTAGACAGTCTTCCAGTCTCAGGATCCAAAAGCATCTTCTTCATCTCTCCGAAAGCAGCGAAGTTAATAGCAGAATATGGGAACAGACGAAGACAAGCAACACCATTACCCTTCCAGAAACCCTTCATTCCTTCCTGACGATAAATGTTCTTGAAAGTTCCAATGAAACCAGTGTGCTGCTTTGAACCCACCTGAGCAATAATCTTTACCACATCCAGAGGAGACGTGAAAGTACGAGAACCAACTCCAGCAATACCTCCAGCAATGAAGTTCTGCCAGAAAGTGAGACGACGATCCTGCTTCTTACCCATGGTGCTAAGGGAATAACCAAAACTATTATGACTCCTCTCACCAGAAATAGGGTTCACTTCCGAATATCAATTCTTCATTTATACTCATTCTAATACAATTCCTGATTCCACCCTAATTCAATCATTCGAGAACTAGTTTTTCCTGAGAAATTATTGGATGCCGCCGAATAAACCACTCTTGCTTCGAGGGACTCGAAAACTCAATACATCGTTACTCACGATATACTTCATTCTTGACTCGAAAGACCAACAGAATGCTTTATATACAATTCACAGAAACGAAAGCGAGTTCACGAACTATACAATCAACAGGTCAGATATTACCGAGAAATGTTGTCGTATTGAAAGTGGAAATGAAAAGAAGAACACAATTGAGGAGACTTTTGATAATTGTCTCTGTACTAATCCAAATGATCACATTCTAGCTCATTTCATTTCCCTTTCTCTCGAACTCTCTTCCAACGATTCTTCTTCTTGATGAGAAGTGGGGATCCCATACCATAATTCGTCTCGATTTTGGTGATGGTTTTCATGCACAGTTTCTCGTCAACCACGAAGTATTCATCGAGAATTCAATTCATTCTCAATGCAGTTCGACAGAATATCGGATGTGAAGCAAGCAATCGATGTAAACAGAACTTGTGTTGTGTGAGTGATAGCTGTTTTACTATTCCAGGGACCAACAAACCCAGAGTGGTGCGAACATATGGTTGCAAAAATTTCAACGTCAACAAGTTGCTTGGGAGATGGCTTCTGAACTTTTGAAGGAAACAAACACTACATATGTATTCTTTGGAGCACATACAATTTGTACGTATGTATGAATAAGGAGGAAATTAGGGGTATAGGAAGATCCGATATGACTTTAATGAACTATCTCAGGATCAGATCCAGCAGTTATTTGACATGTTATTTGCAGTTGCACGACAATATAAGGACAATCGGTCAACAGTGCGAAATGAGATTTGTCTGGACATTGCAACCTTGCTATTGCGATGGAGTGACCTTAAGAATATTGTTGCTGTTACTGTTCAGAACATTGGAGCCAGTGGAAATGAGTACATGCTTCTGAACGTGCTCAGCATGCTTCCAATTGAAGTGAAAAGCAAACGAGTAAGGAGTGTTGTCGTCTTTGATGAATAGATGCCTATCTTTGAAGAACAACGAGAAGCGAAGATTCATGATATGGAACAGAGTTCTTCCGATGTACTCCAATACATGAATAGTCTTCTCTCTTCTTATCCTCAAGATGAACAGATGGTAGTAGGAATGAAGGGAAGGATTCAGAATAGGAAAGGATATTCTCCTGTTTCCAAGCTTGGGTTTCATTAGGATGTTTCAAAGCAGAGGAATTGGCATCTACTTCATTGCTTCCAGCTCTATTTCAAGTATAAATGGTTGAAGGAATTGAAAATCAGGCAATCCATACTCCTAGTCTCTTTGAAGTTTGTAGTGATGCTCTGAGTGAAGTATTACGGTGGTATGTTCTATTGTTTAGTCTGAATACAAGGTACTTTGTTCTCCCTCAACATAAAGCTGTGATTGACATTGTGATTCCTCAGATTGCTCATATGAAACCATTAGCAGAAGAGGCAATATCAACATGTGACTATGAGATGTGTAAACGAATCGTTTTGATCTTTATCCAGTTGGGCAATGATTACATTCTTCCTGTAATGGATGATAGTAACACTCTGAAAGACGAACTCCTTCAAACACTTCTCACACTCTATTCATTCCCTTCTATGGATATTGCTGAGCTTTGTGTTGATTTCTGGTTGGATCTTCTCACTGTACTATCACCTCCTGATGCCAACTCTCCTGTCTATCTGTTGCTACGACAACTTATCGATGCTTCTCTTCCTCATCTTGTTTTTCCGGAAGTAGGTCCTAGGAGATTCTTTCACTATAGAATTCACAAGCCATGTCCTCTGAGGATCGACATGAATTCAAGAAGCAACGTCGTGCCATTGGAGTCTGTGTTGGAGAAGAGTATGATTCATAGGATGTGATTGTGGAGTGTCATCAATTGTTGCATGGAAATGATGTGTTTGATTACATGCATGTCCTTTTCCTTCAAGCAGCTTCGCTGGTAGGATTCACTGATATGTTCACATCCAGCTAATTCAGCATCCAGAAACACAACAATCCCAATGGATGCAAACCGAAAGTCTGTTGCATGCCTTGAAACTTCTTGGTGTTCCTTATGAAGCTAATCGCAACAGTGTGTTACAAGTAGATGTGGGGGAGAATTAGAACGTAGATGGTGAATGCAATCTTTGCCTTGCCTTCGATCAGTGAATTGGCAAACACATCCCTCTTGTTATTGAGTAGTTACTGCACACTTTTATGTACTGATCTCAGTGTGATGGATCGTATGCTTGTCTTCTGCTACGAAAAGATGACAGATCCTTCTCTACAGAATGCTGCTGTTGATCTATTCCGAAGTGTCTGTAAAGAAGGTGGTCAACTGATTCTTCAGAATCCTGAATTTGCCAGTAAGGACAAGGAAAGGGAATGAGGCATAGATCGTATTCTCCAACAGCACATTGTCATTCCCTCAACAATGCATTCAAGTAACCAGTGTACAGTAGGAATATCTCCCAGTGATGATATGAAGATGATGGAAGGACTTTGTTTGGTGATGAAACGACTTCCTTCAGAGCAAGCATCTATGATCCGACAACAATATCTCGATCATCAGCTTCAAGAAGCCCAAATTATCTTACAGAATCAAGAGGAGTCTCGGAGTGAGAGACTGACTGCGATTCTCCATCTTTTGACTGTAAATATGTTCAGATTGGTTCATTCATAGGTTATTATTCGTTTCTCTGTGTCTCGAAGCATGACTACAGCTACACAAGACATCTGTGCCTATTTCAATAGAAATTGGCAATTCTTCATAGAGCTGGTTAGTCAGTTAGGATCTGATGAGTAGGACAACAGATGATGAACAATGAATAGACATGTAGCAGAAGCAATGTGTCGTTTCTTCAAGTATTTCATGCGACTTGATCGAGATGCATATTTGATATTATTACCTGCCACCACAGAACTCATTCTAACAGGATATGCCAAGTCACATATCGGGAGTTACATATACTGTGGTAGTGTGTTGATTGGTGAATATGGATGCTATCAACAGTAAATAAGATGAGTAGATATGATAGATAGGTGTCATGACCTTGTTCTTCATATTCTTTCTGTGTTTTGTGATTCTACTCTTACACTCCTCTCTGTCTCACCAGAAGCTTACATCCAAAATCCGAATCTGGTGGAAGATTTCTATGATTTGTGTGGTCGATCACTTCAAAATATCCCTGAAGTTCTCTTCAGAACAGGCGATATGGTACTACATATTACAGAAGCAGCATTACCAGGAATTCAACTTCAACATCGTGAAGCCAATAACAGTGTGATGAGGTTCCTTGAAACACTGGCTACATATGGACAGGAGGTTCAACTTGAAGAAGGAGAACTGGCTGTGAATGTGGCTTCATATCGAGCCGACGTGTGGAATGTATTGAGTGTCTGTGGTCAAGAACTAGTCAGTCAGCTAGTAGGAGATATGAGAGGAATGTTAGATAGATCGGAGGACTTACAGGAGGATTACCAGAGAATCGATTACATGACTCCAATGTGTCAGTAATCTCAGTATTGTATGATCTCTTTGATTGCTTCAGGGATTTCTTCATTCAAAGTGTGGCTCGAGCAATTGATGCAATTCCTGAGAAAGTATTGTCTATGAACGAGAAGGAAAGCTTTATGAATGTAGGAATACAATATGGTAGTAAGATATAGGGATTACTACAGGAGAATAACTCAAATCTAAATTGGTTTGAACATACTATGGAGTCTCTCTCAGATATTACACGAAGGAGAGTCCAGCATGAATGAAGAATCAGTACGATTCGGTGTCTTTAGTATCTCTCTTTCTTAATTACAAACAACTTCACACCACTATTCTTCATCACTATCAATCACATGAATTGAGATACATTGTTTAGAAACATTCTGAATTACATTTCGTTTATTTCGACGTAACTGTTCTAATTGCTTTCGTGTATATGGAAAGAAGGAACTTTCTCCCAATAGTACACTTCGTTTACGATATGCTGTAGTAAACAAAGAGTCAATATCAAACTGAAGTATTCCAATTTGTCTAATTCTTATTCATTCTCCAAATACACACCTGAACCGAGCAGCAAACATCACATCATCTTCTATCTTCATCAACTCTTCCTTATGAAGATCCAGAAGTGCTAAAGCAAACCTTAACAAACACTTATCTCCCTCCATAAGAATTACATCCCATATTCGCACTACAGATGTTACAGGCATGGAATTGATGAAGAGAGTCATGAACCAGGAGAGAGAAAGAGATAATAGTTTGGAATCCACATTCTGAATACGAGCATAAAGATCAGGATAGCGTTCCTGAACAATATCTTCAAAGATCGCCTGAAATGTGAATCACTTCTCTATATCCTACTTCATCTACTCGAGCTCCACTAAGAGTAGTGTCGAAATACCCTACAGGAAACACATATTGGAGAATTGCAGCCAGAGTCCAAAATGCCTTCTCTTCTTCCATAATCACAATTAACAAGAGACCACCTAGAAGATTCATTCCCTGACAATACTGAATGTCTTCTCGAACTACACTAATTGCTAATAGAATCCGTCGTAAAGACTCTGTGAACGGAGCTTCTTCTTCTATTTGAGTTGTATTCTGACTCATACTAGGAGTATTCTGAACCATATTAGGAACCTTCTGTTGATCCTCATGAGAATTGATGTCTTCATCTTGTTTGCTTCGATAATACATACCAGAAGAGAATAATGGATGAGTTGGAAATGTTCGTGGAATGTCCTACAAGTGAAACTCCTTCTATAAAGAAACATGATTGATTAATGACTTGAGTTGTGAGTCATTTTGAGATTGCCAGAGTTGTTGATATGAATTCACAGATCGTCGACGTAACTCCCATCCTCCACTAAGATAAAACCAAACATTCGGTCTCAAATCAAAAGGAATCTACAGATTACTCACTCTCTTTTCATTTACTCCCTCTCGAATTAATCCTCGCAATGTATGACGTTTTCGACTATCTCCAGTCACTCCATAACCCCAAGGACTGCCTGACTGACGAGTCCATCCAAAAGACAAGTGCTGAACACCTCCTATTCCATGCAGAAAACTCTTCCATAAAGTCTTATTTCGATTCCACTTCAACGTATTGGTTCTAAAGCTCAGAAATAGTCAAGAAATCTTACTGGATCCATTGCTTCTCAAGAATCGCATACCCTTGGGATTGAGGAAACATATAAGCATCCACACCATAAGGACGCTTGGTGTAATCGATTTGACGAAGAAATGATTGAGCTAATCGTTTCTGAGGAAGATCCTCCTGGTTAAAAGAGTCAGATGGGATGGAATAGGACTTGTCTATATCTTGAAAGGTTGAAGGAGTCATTGTGAGATAACCATTATGAGACATATACTCAATGATCTCACTGGGAGTGATGCGCGATTTCTGATACGGACAACTGATCAAAAGAACGAAAGGAGGTTGTACCTTCAAGTCACAGCGATTTCAAGAACATACCTCTTCTAAGAGAAGAAGAATCGATTCAGCCGTCTTATTCACAACAACTTCATCATTGATAGCTAATAATGCAGAACCAACAATTGAAGAAAACTCCTTTCTGATTCACTTTCACCAAACAACTCTTACGAAGAAATAGAAACAATACATGCTGATAAACTAGATGAAAATGTACCGATACGAAGATTCACCTTCAGATCAGGAAGAATCACTTGCTCGATTCGAGGAACACCCTTTTCTCTATAACTCATTTCAATGAATTCTTCCAACATAAACTCCTTCAAATCCAATAGACGAAGGGAAAAACGCTTTGTAGTTTCCAACAAACTGCTTAATAACACTTTCTGTTGATCAATCTCGATTGTATTCGAGAAGTAAACATCTTTCCATAAACTACCATAAACAGAAGTACCATTAAGACAAAACACTACATCACCTTCTCGAATCCTTTCTAGTTCCTTGTATTCACTAAATCTTCAATATACAAAACAAACTACTTTGGATACTTCTTACTGACAAACGGAAGTCCGGTTGTCTCATCGATCCTCAATGAAATGTAATCGAGGAATATATTCGATTCTATTCCTTGAAAACCACTTCTTTTCTCACTTGCACAAATCGTATATGAAACCGAAGCCCAAGTGTCGTTTCGGATTGACATTCCTGGTTATTGGAAGAAAATAACGTCAATCTACCAAGTATCAAGAACCAAAGTGATTATGTGGAAGTCCTTTCTTTGATTTTGGTATCTTTGTACATTCTATAGATCATGATATATGGATTAACATTATTTGTTGATCATTAGAGTTGATTCTTGTTAGAACGATTCCTTGGAGCTGAATTGAAGATTAATGGATTCAGGACTTCGCTTCAAACTTGGATTTGTCAGTTCTATCCTTGTTGATAAAGAAGATACTCTTTCTCCTATTTCCTATTGGGAGGAGTTCCTGTTTGTGTGTAATCTGTGAAATAAACAAACCATCTAATAGAACACAATTGAGGGGCAAACGGATGAATCTAAAGCAGAGTATCCGAAGCTAATAAGTATTAATTGCTGTATAATATGTGCTTTGCTCCATAATACAGTTCTATCGAGCTATCATTTGGATATCTCACTTTTTGTATGTATCGTATACTATTCTTGCTAGCTATTGCTGCTGCTGTTCAGGTCCAGTCGAAACCTGATTTCCTTTCGTATACTGACTTCAAAGGAAAACCCTATACAGTAAGCTACGATAAGAGATCATTCTTGTTGAATGGAAAGCGTAGTCTATTTCTTGGTGGGTCGATTCACTATCCTCGTGCTACTCCAGGTATTGCTGAATTGGATATCTTAGGTTATAGAGATGTGGGATGATGTTCTTGACCAGGCTGTTGCAGATGGACTGAATTTGATTCAGATTTACACTTTCTGGAATCTCCATGAGCCTGTTCAGGGTGAATATTATTGGGGTGGAAATGCTGATCTTCGTCTCTTTCTTTCGAAATGTGCTGAGCGAGGATTGTTTGTGAACATGCGAATCGGACCGTTTGTTGTTCTCTCTTTGAATTACTTCTAGATATGTCTGTGCTGAATGGGATAATGGTGGTATTCCAGTTTGGATGAACTATTTGGAAGGTGTTCGTCTTCGAGCTAATAACGATATCTGGAAGAGTGAAGTGGGTCAGTGGATGAAAGTGCTCACTGATTACACTCGTGACTTCTTTGCTGATAGAGGAGGTCCTATCATCTTCTCTCAGATTGAAAATGAACTGTGGAATGGAGATAAGGAGTATATTACTTGGTGTGGAGAATTCGCAGAATCCCTTGATTTACATGTCCCTTGGATGATGTGTAATGGAGACAGTTCTGAGCTGACTATCAATGCATGCAATGGAAATGACTGTTCTAGCTTCTTGGAGAATAATGGTCAGAGTGGTCGTATTCTCATTGATCAACCTGGTTGTTGGACTGAGAATGAAGGCTGGTTCCAGGAGTTTGGAGCCATGAATACAGAGAAAGATGATTATGAGGGACGAGACTCTCGATCTGGTGAAGACTATGTGTTTAATGTGCTGAAGTTCATTGATCGTGGTGGTAGTTATCACAACTATTATATGTGGTTTGGAGGAAATCATTATGGTAAGTGGGCTGGAAATGGTATGACGAATTGGTATACGAATGGAGTAATGATTCATTCAGATACTCTTCCTAATGAACCAAAACATACTCATACAGCAAAGATGCATCGTATGTTAGCAAACATCGCAAGTGTACTTCTGAATGATGAAGCCAAAGTGAATAAACAAGTGAAGTTGAACTGTGACAGTTGTAATGCTTTCGAATATCGCTATGATGGCCATGAAGTGACATTTGTGGAGAATAACAAAGCCTCTGCTGATACTGTGATTTATCGTGATATTATCTACAAGATGGATAAGTGGTCGATGGTAGTTGTGGATGAAGATGATAACATTCTTTTTGATACACAAGACATCAAACCTATCAATAAACATCGTGTGTATCATTGTGAAGAGAAGCTTGATTTCACATATTGGAATGAGCCGATTCAAGACTTGAAGGGAGCTGGAATGTCTGTTGTGGTGAGTCCAAAGGCAAATGAACAATTGAATATGACTCGGGACCTGACTGAATTTCTGTACTATGAGACAACTGTTATGATGCCTCAGGAAGAGTGTACATTGTCTATTGGAGGTACTGATGCGAATGCTTTTGTTGCCTTTCTGGATGATCAATACATGGGTGCTGACGATGAACATACCCACAAGGATGGATGGCATACCATGTACATCAAGATGAAGGGATCTGTTGGTGAACACAAATTGACAATCCTCTCCGAATCTTTAGGTGTATCGAATTCTATGAACAGCAATCAGGACCCAACATGGGCTAGTCAACGTCTGAAGGGTATTTGTGGTTGGATCAAGTTGTGTGATAACGACATCTTCAATCAGAAATGGAGTCATTATCCTGGTTTGGTTGGAGAAGTCAAGCAAGTCTTCACAGAAGCGGGAGCTGCTCAAGTGGAGTGGAAGAAGGATCTTGAGAATGCTGCTCCTCTAGCATGGTATCGTTCTTCTTTTAAGACTCCAGTAGGTTTGAATCGTAACCTGCAGTTGCTCCTTCGTCCTGAAGGAATGAATCGTGGTCAAGCTTATGTGAATGGTCACAACATTGGTCGCTATTGGATGATTAAGGATACAAACGGTGAATATACTCAGGGATATTATCACATTCCTAGAGACTGGTTGAATCCCGTTGGTGAGGAGAATACTCTCTTCCTTGGTGAGACTCTTGGTGCAGATGAACCCAATGTAACAATTTGTACTACAGAGTATATAAACAACTAATCTACAAGGTGTTTGAAACAATAACAATCCCCAAATAACTCATTGCTTGAAGAAACACAGTCATCTTACACTAATCTACTTTCACAAGAACAGAATCACAGAAATCCCGAATTTGATCACTCTTCCAGTTGTCAAGACTAGTTTAACACACAACAACTGTTATTACTTCACAATTTCACTCTTTCCATTATCATATACGACATGCAAACGTGCTGAAGGAGTATTCGCACGAGTCTAGATCAACACATACAACGATAAACTACATTGATAACTAGATTTGTGTAACGATTTTTATGCTTTCGGATAAAGTCACGGATTTCAGGAAGACGAGTTTCGAGAAAGGGATGAACAAGAAGTGTCACTTGTTTCACCTTTTTCTATTACATCATTTGAAAAGACAAATCCAATACAGATTCATCACTTTCATCACTTAGACAACACAATTGACACTCTTCAATGATTTCTATTCCATCACTTCCATCTACACACTGATAATACCGGAATCTCCAACAAAAGAAGCAAGTTTGTCACATGAGGAACAAAGTAGCGTTGAGGCGAATCCTTTCTTCTCACAGTCCTTGTTGTCAATCTTTTCACTCAAAACAAGAAGAAAGAATGTGAAACCAAGAAGGAGTGAATGCATATCAACAAACAAGTGACCCACTAAATGACAAAGAGTTATTCTTCCTTAACTTTCTCTTGAATCTCTTCAAAACTCCATCGCTGAGCAAACACAGGAATCTCTCTAGGAATCTGTGTTACTCCATGAAACAAAAATGAAACACTATCAAAGATATTCTACAAATAAAGAATTATCAACATTCAAACCCAGCCAAGTGCTTTGAGAAGTGAAGAGAAGGCGATAAAAAGGAAGATCAGGAAATGACAAGTGACCTAAATAACCAAAATAGAAGCATGTCTACCTCATTTACAAATACATGACCACGAATCATATGAAAGGGATCCAAAAGAGCGATATAGAGAATTGTAGCAAAGAAGGAACATTTCACAGTACTAGAATCATAAGCAGAATATTTCATATACAATGTAGGTCGAATTAGATCTTGAGGAAGTTTGGAGGTTTCTGCTTCACTTCCCTCTTCTTTCAAATCAGGATCAGTTGCACAATCTTCAGGCGCAAAATCAAGATAACTCATTAGAACTCTTCCTCCACAACCAGCAATCGTACCAACAACAAGCAAGAGAGAGAAACCTAGCTGTAAGTTATTGATTCTTCACTTACTTGTGTATGAAAGAGTTGGATCACTCTTTAATGCACGATCCACTCCTCCAAATGTGAGTGCATACGAATTCTTCAGAAGATGAAAGAATGAACAAATCAGCTAGTCCTTAATATCACTACCAATTCTATACATGAATAGCAGGGAATTGATATATTCTCAGACCCCAATCAAAGGGAGTCCAGAATACAGTTAACCTATTCATTAACTAATCAACAAGATAGTTTACCATGCCATTACTAAACTCAAAATCACAGGATCCACTAGAAGACGACGAACTGGCTCACCCATTATTATCGATGCCAGGATTGTTCCACCTATTTGTAACAATTCTATGAATTCAAATTACCAAATTCTCCAACAAAACAAATAAAAAACGACTCAAGCCAAGTCATAGTCTTATGTCGCTTACTTCTTCGAACACGTTCACATATCCAGAGTGATGAGCAATATTCAACAAGAGATATATTTGGAAACATGTGAAGGAACCGAATATTGTCAATCTATTCTCGTAATCAATCATTTGTATCATTTACCAGTGTAGCAAGTCCGTGAAATGATAAATCGAACTTCATGAGATGAAAGTATTGAACAAACAGAAATCCATTCTTCCTTCCTATTGGATTCAGATTCCCGTGATATCCGTCTTCAATGATGAAACCTATCCTATTTCTGTCATTTGCTTTATTGACTTAATCTAAGGAGATAAGAATAGAATCATCGAAAGAATCTGGATTTGGAGGAATACATAACATGTTGAATCATTTTGGAGCGCTTCGTTTCATCTGTCAACTCCTTTTCAAGAGACATTGATTTGGAATTGCTTCTTACGATGCCGTACTCTTGAATTCGAACTGATTAATGACAGAGGTGAACAGAATGAAGAGGCTTCGCCGACTTTGGACCCCAAACCGGTTGTGGACGATTCAACATCTTTGGAAGAGCTGAGTCGTCCATATGCTCATCTTCAAAAGAAGGAAATGAAAGCTCCAGTTGGATCATCCACTGGTACAGGTGAACTGGAAGAGAGTATTGAGTCGAGTAGGTTCCATTAAATCGATTCACTGTAGTGCCATCCTCAGAGAGTCTTCTGTATGAGACACGATCCAAGTTGCTAGTCATTGTATCCTTCTTCACTTAGTTGTAGTCATCAGATCGTGTGTCTCTTCTTGATTTCACTCCTATTGCTTTCTCAACAGCTTCATCTACGACTTCTTTACCCTCCGTCGAGTCCCTGAATCTGAATCAGAAGATTCCCCTTGCTGCAGATATCTCTGCCTCTATCCTCACTTCATCTAACAATCAGGCTATTTCGATCAAAGTGAGTGAGAATGTTCAATATGAGTCATAGGACATGGAAGAAAGTCCTGAATTAATGGTTGTAATGACTCGAATTGAAGCTGGATTACTCTCTTCTTGTGTACTAGATGATACAAGAATTGAAGAATAGAAACGAATATCCATGATTCTTCAAGAGGCAATTCGTCAACGTGAAGAAGCAACACTTAGTAATGAAGTGGATATTCGAAGTAGTAATAAACAGTTTGTATCAACTAGACTTCAACAATAGTATGGCAATGAGTGAATTGAAAGAATGTGAAGAGAATGAGAAAAGGGAATTGGAAGGATTGGAAGTATGGATGATTGAAGAATAATAGATAGGATTGGTATGAATGTCAAGTAACGGCAGTGGAGAATAGTTTTGCAGAACACTTAGAGAGATGTGAAAAGGAGTTGGAAGTAGGATTCAGAACTGTTTATCATTCAGGATTATCGTTCAGAGTGTTTTGCCAAGGCAGAACAGAAAGAGGCAGAATTGGATAAGGAATTGAAGAGTAAGTGTTTTTGAGACAATGGTATTGAGATGATCCTCCTGAACGAGCAGCTCGCATTCGATCACAAGTGTTGGAACGATATCACAACAAGTTGATGGAAGGAGAACATGATATCCAAATGCGTCGTCGAGAAGTGAAACAGAAAATCAATCAAGGGGTAAAAGAGATTGAACGAGAGTATCAGAAGCGACGACGAAGGATTGAAAAGACCTTCTCTCGTTCGAGTCATGGAGTGAAACAGGAACTACTTGAAGTGATGTTTAAGAGATTGAATGATAGATAGAAGAAACGAACAACACAAAGCACTTGTAATGAACGACGTGAAAAGGCACGTTTGGCTCATTCAACAGCAATTGAGTCTTCAAGAGACATCTTAAGGGAAACATTGAGTCAAGCGAAAGATGTGATTGGATATGAAACGAATAATGAATAGTTGTTGAGAGCCTTTGAAGAAGCCTATGTGGATTCATTTCCTCTATCAGGAGTGTATCTTGCTGCTAATGTGATGAACCAAATGATTACAACAATCGTGAGAATGGATAGAGACTATAATAATAGATCAAGAAGCTACATCTTTTCTGTGATATTCGTGTTCATGAACAAGTGAAGAAGATGGAAGCGATCAAGAATGAGATCGATGCCTTTCAGGCAAACTGTGAGAATCAGCTTCGAACACAACAGACTCAGGAAGAATCAATAGATGAGGGATCGGAGATACGAGGTGATGTGTTCCTCCAGTCTTCCATTCGGATGCAAAGTGCATTAATAGGAAAGGTTCTTCTGGAAGTGAGGATATCAACATGGATTAAGGATAGATTGACGATGATAGCAGTGGGTTTCATGGGAAAGTAACAACACTGAAAGAGCAGTTTGCTGCTGAAGTGAATGCGACTGTAATGATATGAATAGGAAGTGAGTCATAGACTGAGACTGAGACTGAAAGAGAGGGACATCGATGGAAACGGAGAGAGAAACGAAAAGGAGTTGATGAAGCAGCATTGAAGAAGAAGTATATGGGTTTGGTGATGACCAGTGCTCAAGAAGAGTTGGAATTGGAGTACAAACGTTGCGTTCAAGATATTGTTGATTTCGCTTCCAATTCATCTCGACTCTTCTACAGAGAAATGGCGTTTCGATATTGGCTGTTACTAGTAAGATCGACATGCAGTGGTGAGAAGTAGAGTGGGTTCAAAGATCATCAGGGTGAAGAAAACATCTATGATACATTGACAGCAGTTAATCAAGAGATCTTGGCAAGATTTGAAAAGAGAAATGGAGGCAAAGTCGAGGAGAGACCTATTGGGGTGCCTATCGCTCAATCAGCTGAAGTGAACAGTGTTAAACAATGTGAAACAGATTTGATTCATGGCAAGTAATGACTGTTGTTTGTACAAACAACTAATGAAATAAATGGTGGCAACACTATACATAATAATTTCATCTCCTTAGAGAGAATTGACAGCCCGGATCACAGTACCAATATTAGAGGATTCACTAATGCACTGAAACCACTTGAGTAGTTTTCCATTGTTATCAGGCTTGGCAAGTCCAATATATAGACATTTGAGAACATGGGATTTCTCTTCTTCTTCTAGCTGAGATACAATTTGAGGAATCATTGAATCCATTGTACGATTCAATAGATCAAGGACATTACTCGAATTCTCTTCCTACCGGTAAAAGTGAAAGGTCTGGGAATACGATCTTACTAACATCGGAAACCATTTTGCGAATGGCTACTGCTTGACTTGTTGCGCTCATTCAAGAAGATAGTAACAAGTTGTGACGAATTGCGTTGACAGGAAACAGGATACGATTGAACTAACATCAGAAAGTGACATTTGTAACAACAAACACATGACTGAGATATGAAAACTGATTAGCAAGAGGGGAATAGACACTTTCTGGTAACAGGCTTCAAGTCATGGAAACATACTTCCAGTCTCTTGTCAAAGGTGTTGTCCAGAACCAAACGACCACTGTGTCCTTCCATGATAATACCTCCGGCGCAAGAAATCATTGGAGTACCATCAGGAGGAGGAGGAAGCATCTTACTCTCTTCCTCATTCAGACTCACACTCACCTCTACATCCTCTCCACACTCTTCCTTCATCATTCTTACAAACGTATCACGAGCACAAGGAATAATCTCACGAACCACATCCATATCCACCTTTCTACAACGAACAACAATATCTGGCTCCTCAATCTTTATCAAACCCTGAATAATAAGATCCTTCAACACCTCTTTGTATTTCTCCACATCCTTTGTACTCAACTCAGCAAGTCGAGCCTTTGCAAGTCCATATAACTTGTTCAAAAGGTCGTCACGGGCCACCATTCGTCTCTTGTTCTGTCTTCCAATCTCTGCAGACTGCGCAATACGTTGTTGAACTTGCAAGTCTTTCTCCTTCTTCGCATACTCCTCCTGCACTTTCATCTTTCCTTCTTGAGCGATTGTCTGACGATCAATGTCAAACTCCTCCTGAGTCTTGATCTTGATCTCAGTTGCCTTTTCAATCGCTTCTTGCTTGATGAACTCACACATCTGCTCAATTCGTTTGTCTGTATCAGAAGCACTCATGATTTCGAGACGTTATAATCAAGTTTTGGTCTTTGATGCCTAGAATCGTGGAAACAAACAGGGAAACT
>OCQB01001334.1_pt1 | contig 20271 bp, 6 predicted proteins | sample 1538631 | NCBI WGS metagenome assembly OCQB01 (sample SAMN04571713, study PRJEB22368) | human gut metagenome | biome: human gut; material: stool | host: Homo sapiens | place: Luxembourg | collected 2012-10-19
ATGGCTCTCATCCGTGATGGACCGGAGTCATTACTTAAAGATATTACACTAGGTTGTATTCATAAAATAATTTTATCAATGTCATACCGCTCTTTCGTGAGAACCAGAGGTATATTTATGTCAAGGGAATAGCTTTGGAGGATGGGGGCACACTCCTTTCCTTATGGCATAAAATATAGTTTGAATAAATATTTCCAGCTTCCCTTGGGTGGTATTGGGAAGCATTTTAAGACGGATATACCCACCGTTGCTATTCCGGGAGGATCGGCAATGATGATTAAGTATGTCTTTGTTTAGATATGGATTTAGATATTACAAACGCTCTAGTTCGTGAGAATCGGATCGTTTAAGGTTGTCTGAAAACCATTCATATAGATTATAGTTAAATAATAAAAACTCCCTTGTCCGTGAGGATTTGGGGAGTTTTTTTATTTTTTACTATTCCTCGGGATAAAATTAAAAGTAAAATATGCCGTAAAACATGCCTCCTGCTGGATAACGGATGTAAAGATTGGGTAATTTTGCAAAAAACACAAAACATGTCTATAAATACATACTATACTATTCTTGGAATTACTGAATGTGCTACTTTTGAAGAAATACAAAAAGCATACAGGCAAAAGGCATTATTATATCATCCTGATAAAAACAAAAGCGACAATGCACATGATATATTTATAAAAATACAAAAGGCATATGAAGTATTATCTGACCCAGAACGAAGATCAAAATATGATAATGACTTAAATTCCTATAGGCAAAATATTTTCAATTCAATAAACACAGACAAAACAAATAGAGGTAAGTCTGATATAGAGAATATACAAAAACAAAAAAAGAGTCCAATCAATAAACGATCATATAAAAGGGAAAAGACAAGCATTAATTCTAAAAATATATTAATATTTATTTGCATATCAATAATAACTATATATATAGCTTACCATGCTAATTTATTCAATATTAATAACCATAATACAGACACAATAAATCCTACACAAAGGATTGATGATTATGTTGAAGAGGTTGCGCCTATAGTTGAAGAAGTTGAAGATTCAAATATATATAAGAATAATCATCTTATGAATGGAGATTCTCCATTTACTGAATACTTTGGAATTAATTCGTATGATGATAGCCAAGATAATTATATAACGGTAAATAATGGAAGTGATCAAGACGCTGTTGTTATATTAAAAAATATAACTAGTAAAAAGATAATTAGGAATGTATATATTAACAAACACACATCTTATGATATAAGAAATATTCCAGAAGGTATTTATGAGATGAAATGTGTTTATGGAAATGACTGGAATCCTAATTTATTATTCAATGGAATGAAGTTAGGAATGTTTCAATCAAATGTACATTACTCTTCACAAGCCAACTATAAAGACTATTTTAATATGTTTTCAGAGAGAACAGAAAATGGAATTTCTATTCCATACTATGAAGTAACTCTTCATAAAGTGTCTAATGGCAACATGAGAACAAAAAAAATTAACCAATCTGACTTTTTTGAAAAATAAATATGGAAGATTTTTTAAACAGCATGACAATCCTTTCATCGGCGATATTAGTCTATATTTTCAATCGAGATATTATTTTAAAAAAGATATTATGGAAAGAAAAATTCGAGCCTAGAAAACCTAATGGAAAAGGGAAAAACATCTATTTGTATGACGCAAGGATTTTAGGAGTAATTCTTGAAGGGATTAGATTCAGAGAATCAACAACACCATACGGCATATCAGAAGTAAGATACCGTTTTTTAATGTTCCTTGGTATTTTCTTAATTCCTATTGGATGTTATCGTGTTATAGAGAAAAAAACCATAAAAACCGGATATAAAGAATATACGACACAGTTTATGATACTAGGTACAGAATCATGGAATTTACTTGAAATTATATCCATATATATTTTTAGGTTAAGCACTTTGATAATATTCATATCCTCTATTATATCGATAGTAGCATTTATTGGCTTGATCAGTGAATATATTTAAAATGTAAAAAGATATCGGGTGACACCAACGCCACCCGCTATCTTATCACTCATCTGAATCCTCAAATATCTCCAGCGCCTGTAACTTTAACTCGTACACTTGGTTCTCCAGAGAATCATTATCGCTACCGACCTCACGAAGGAACCTCTCCATATCGGATATGGCCTTCACGTACTGTGACAATACCATGGATCTCCTGTAATCATCGCTACCGGTCAGCTGGTTTAACTTGACCATATATCCGGCCCTGTCGAAATCGTCCACGGAAGTATCCTGTATTTTCTTTAGATATCCCTTGTAATCATGATCCATTTCCGAGATAAAGTCTACGACCTTCTTGTTATATATGGAATTCATCCGGCTCAACTTCAAATCCTTGTCCCCTCCGGTCAAGAAACGGCTTAACAGTGGATAACGACTCACCGGCATATCTCCATTTTCTCCGGACAGCATATCAAGGACTAAATCAGACACGCCCAATGCCACGGTACCAAAACCTCCTGTATATCCAGAAAGAATGTTCTGCCAAGTAGCCGGATTAAAGCTCGTGCCTCTCTTGACATCGTCACCACCCGTTAACGAGTTGAGTGCCCTCGACAACTCGACCATAGTGGTACTGGTACTCCTGTAGACCTTAGTATATTCCGGATCATAATCATTAGTCTTATTCATCGAGGTCTTATAGATAGGATTACCCATAAAATTCACGTTAGAGGCGTTTTGGGCGATAGGCTGAACCACCGTAGGCAGGAGATTTAGAGCGAACTTCCAACTATCATACTCCCAGTTTATGTTTAACGGGGATACCATATCAATCCCTGTCTTAACGACATCCATAGCCTCCACTTCCCTTTTACCGGATAATTGCCCGGCAATTATATCTCCGATCTTGAAATAATTGGCAAGCTCCGGAGATAACGGAATCTTGAGCCAACGACCATGAGTCAAACGAATACATATATTATTCTGTCTCTCATAATCGCTCAATGAATCAAAATAATCCCTATCATCATCATCATCGCTATCCCATCCCAGATAAGCGAAGAGCATAGGCATAAACAGATTATTAAGCAACGAGACAGACGATCCCATGAATATTAGCGGGGCTATACGGGAACTTATTCCTTTAATTGGATGATTTCTCAGCATGGAATATTCCTTATACATGCTTTGAACGGCGGCGTTAAAGAACAACACCCAATCTCTTCCATACTCAGATATCCACGCCGCTGTGTTAATATACCATTTATCGCTCTTCGTTTTCTTTCCGGCACCTTTCTTGTTAAAGTTAACCGATACCTCCTTGGCATCATTGATTGACCGATCAATGGATCTTCCATGTTCCCGGCTCGTCTTATACGCCGCATATCGGTTCACGAGTTCCGCTACGTTACCCATGAACTCAAAGCACTCAAATACAGTAGAGACTAGTTCTTTGGGGGATAACTTCCCAATATTACCATCCGAAAGTTTCTCTAGCTTGTTCGCTAAATCCTTGGCGTATTCCTTTTGCGTCTCCACGAACGTATATCCAGTAGCCCCTCCATTATCCATGAACTCCTTAAATATTGCCTGTTCCTTATCAGAAATATCGATCTCTCCCCTTCTGTATTTATACAGATTACGACCTAAACTCCGAAGTCCAAATAACGCTCGCCTCTGGTTCCCTGAAAAATCCTTGAAATACCTAAAGTTCTCCGTCACAAACACGGAGTTATTGGCATAAGGCGTATCTCTTATCAAGTTGGCAAACGAGAACGCCACGTTCTTGGACGTAAAAGCTCCAGCCATAAATGTTTTCAAGTTCCTAGCTACGACGTAAGCGAGATCATCCTTCACGTCCGGATTAGTCAATCCATTTACCGCTTGCGCCAATCGGGGATTGCCATTAACGGTCATGACATACCTGTTACCTCCCACGAAAACCTGTACCTGATGCTGGCTTCTCTGGTCATACAATGTTTTATATGGTATATCCGATCGACCTCCTTTAATCAGCTCAGCCTTACCTTCCTCTCTAAGCTCTCTCATCATTTCCTCATGATCTTTCACCGCCTTGGCCACTTCCTCGCCAGAAGCGTTATCCGGTATTTGCGGAATGGACTCCACCCATTCCGGATTTTCCTCGGTACCGACATTTCGAACCCAGATATTATCTATGGTAATAAGACCGCCAGTGTCATGATTGCTAGCTAAATTGAGAAAACGTTGTTTCGCCAAGTTCCTATTTCCTGCGGTAATAGATCCGTATCCAACGTGTATCAAACCAGCGAAAGGATTATCAGCCTCAGAGATACGTCCTTTTGCGGTTTTCACTGGGTTTCCCATCTTTATCTCCGTAGCGTCTATGTAATCATAAACATCGGAGGCTATATTATCGGAGAAACCTCTCAACGGGATAAAGTACTTAAACCGGGAAAGGTTCTTATCCATATAGGACTTGCTTATCAGCCCAGACTCATACTGCCTCCTTAACGTATACTCTGACACGTTATGAACCTTATCCCATAGATTATCGACTAAAACCATATTGTGGGTAGACTCATAATCTCTCACGAAATCATAAGCGTCAGAAAGCCATTTATCTTTATTCGCTCCATCCTCCGAAGGCTTAAACACTGAAGACAAACCACTATAGTCCTTTCCTAGAATCACACCATAAGAATTATCGCCTAACTTCCATTGGAATGACAATGCCTCTCGATCCAACTCCTTTTGTTCCTCGTCCCACGCTAGATCCTTATTAAGGATATCTTTCTTTGAATCTTCCCACCTATCAATCAACGTTCCGGTCACCTTTTCTTTATATTTATCCATCTCCTTGTTATAGATCTCGGATTTGACCAATGATTTCCGATAATCGGCGGCTATCTCGGCGGATCGTTCAGCCTTCTCCTTATCGACACCTTTCTTAAGTTCCTTCGCAAGAACCTTGTCATACGTCTTTTTGTAAGCTTCACTTCCCTTTTCCTCCGCAACATTTTCCGCTGTTTTTTTAGCGTTTTTAAGATCAGACTCGGAAATAACCCCCATTTTAGACAAAGCGTCCACGTCAAACGCCTTAAGAGTTTCTATGCCATCCCTTACGGACATATCACGGTTTCTCTCGATACCGTGTTTAGCTTGTACATATTTAACCAAATCCCTTAATGCCCCTTTAGACCAATCCCAAGTTCTTCTTAAACCTTTCTTAGACACCTCAGAAGCATCACCTATCAATGCCCTTATAGCCTCATTCAAAGGATTCAGGAATTTAGAGTCGAAACTATCCATATCCACCTTATTCTTTGAAGACAAAGCTATAAGGGAGTAATATGGATTCTCATAGTCCAGTATCTTCGATTTGGTTTTCTTGGCCAATAATTTCAAGAACTCATCTATAGCTGTTAAAGAGTCAACCATAGCCTCTTTGAACTTAAAACTGTCGGAAGATGCCACTTTATCCCAAGCGTCAACCATTTCCTTGTTTAGGGGTTCTTCATCCTCCACTTCCGCTTTAGCCTCCCGGAACCGGATTTTGTCATTGTTTTTCTTTGTTTTCTCTGCGAAAGCGAAATCATCCGTCTTTTCCCTTACGCTTTCTCCAACGCCTCTACCCTTGTTTTCAGATCCTGCACGTCCGATGACAGTCCGCTCATCGCCGATTCCATCCCGGACACTTCCGCTCCTATCGCCCGTATCTCCTCCGTCAAGTTGGTCTCCATCGTTGTCAACTTGGCCATCAGTCTTTTTTCCATTTCGGTCAGTTGCGTTTTCAGTTCCGTCAATAGCGTTTTCAACTCCCCTTGGTTTGTCGATATGGTCTCGTTCACTTTCGTTTCCGTTCTCATTAACGCCCTCGATTGTCTCGAGTTCCCTTCCAGTACCTTTTGTTTCAGAAGGTTGTTTTCCTTTTTCAGGTTCAATATCTCTTTCGATTGATCCATTTTCGTTCAAATTTATATTGTTAAGGCCTAATCTATTTCTCATCACGATATCCTCGGCCACATCCATCAAGTTGCCTTGCTCCAAGTTCTTATAGCTTCTCCAGAGAATATAACGGAGGTCATTATCCGATAACTTGAAATCAAGGCTAATACCGGCCTTTCTCAACATATCAAGAAAAGAGTCCTTGATCTTTTCCCATAACGAACGCTCGGCCTTGTTATCGAAACCACGTTCCGCTAATTCAGCGATGTATTCCTCTGTAGCCTCACGCAAGTTAAGAGGATTGCCTTTAGTCCGGTCTATGATATTTTTCCGGATATCCTCGTTGGCGTTCCGATACACGTTATCAAGGAAAGTATCGAAATCATCCCCGAATAGCTCACGTAACCCATGATGCCCTACCACTTCATGGAGGAAAGTCCTTTGAGCGTCACCTACGGACGTGGAATTAGGTGATACTATGACTATCTCCCCGGTAGAAGTATCATACCAGCCTTTGGAATCTCTCTTACGGGCCAACATATTCTCATCCGTATCGTTTATATCGTCCACGTCATGGATTACCTTAACAGGGGTGTTAAGCTTGGTAGACCAATCGTTGATTGAGGATTCAATAGAACTTACATTATCCTGATTATTAGTTGTATCTACTCCCATGAATCGAAATCGAGTCTCTCCTTCCTCTTTTACCAACGTACCATCAACGTCAAGAGTTGATTCTAACTGAATATCCTCAGCTTTAGCTTTTTCAACTAATTGTCTCTGCAGATCATTAACCTCTGCCTGAGCCGCATTAAGTTCATCCTCTTTTCCCCACGGTTTCTTAACGGCTTCCTCTAATCCCGCTATCTTGTTTTCCTCTGCCTTTATTTTAGCGGCTATATCTGAGACGGATTTAGCGGGAATCCCCAACTGCCTGTCAATGCTAGCCATCAAACCCTTGCCGCCGCTAAAATCACGATTCTCAACCAGTTTTTCCTTTCCTAAATATAAACTATAGACCATCATTCCTTCATTGAAATGCACGATTGCCTCGCCTTTTCCTCCATTGAGACTGATTTTCAGAGGAGGGGTGTTTCTGTCAAGCGTATATCTATCATAGTAATCATCAATAATGGGCGTAAGCTCATTCGATATACCATCGCTGAAAGTATTGCCTTTAACAGTCACGGACTCAACCCCATCAGGGAAGTTCTCTTTTACGATATTGGCGTTCCTTTCCATGATATCCTTCCGGCTGTTGTATTCTTGTATCCTAAGTTTGGATTTAGATATAGAGTCACGCATGGAAGACTTACTGTTAAGATCGCTCCTCTTGGAGTTTTGCAGTTTCTTTAACTTGTTCTGTGCCACAAACAGTAGTTGGGCGGTCTTATCTCCGGATAACGTCGCCGCCATCTCACTAAAGGTCATTCCAGACGGATCACTATCGTCTTGCTCCTCCATGACACGAGACGATATATCGCCTTTCATCATTTGGTTGATGAAGTTTTGTTTTATACGAAGCCTGTCATAGGCGGTAGCGTCAAGGGTACCTTTAACGCCATATGTGACGATGTTCACCGGTTTATCCCATGTAGCGTATAAGTTTCCTTGTCGTAAGATACGACCGTTGCGTTGCTCAAAATCCATAGGCCTGATTGGAGCGTCAATATGATGCAGGGCGAATAGACGATCTTGCACGTTGACACCCACTCCCATTTTCTCCGTGCTTCCAATAAGAATGCGCACATCCCCATTACGGACCTTATCGAACAAGGCGTTTCTCCTTTCTCCCTCATAATTGCCAACGATAGCTATCTGATTAGACGGAATACCTCCCTTGATAAGCTTTTCCTTTATATCGTTGTACAAATTAAACTGAGGAACAGATAAATCGACATCGAATAAATCCATTTTTGGAGTCTCAGAAGGGGATTGATAACTATCACAGAATATAAGTTGCGTGCCTTTGTCCTTATCGCTCTCCTTATATAATCTCAACACGTTATCGACCACCTTGTTTGTCTTGCTATCAGGATTGTCGGGAAATGTAGGATTAAGCAAGCGAAGGTCAATCGCAGCCTGTTTAGCCTTGCTGAACACGACCAAGGGTAGCGCGCTCTTATCCTTCTTCTCTTTTCCTGTCAATTTGTTATAATCCTCTAATTCCTTGATAAGGATTTGCATGACATCCTCCAAGTCCTCGTTCTTCTCGACAATGACATTGGTCATCTTATTGTCTTTCAACTTAGGGATATTCTTGTCTTCCTTGAACTCCTTGACATCCTCTGTCAAGACAACGTCCGTATGGCTCCTGAACGCCTTTATAAGCTCCGGGACATTCGTATAGCTCTTGAACCTCTCGGCTATCTTAAAGTTACCGGTAGCGGTAAACTCCAATGACGGCTCAACCGTTCCAAAAGTGGTAGCGAACTCGTCAAAACTATTGATATTATATGCGTCTAGGATATCGGGTGCCACGAAATTCATCATAGTCCAGACCTCTGCCATTGTATTAGTGATAGGGGTACCGGTTGCCAGAACCACGTTTCGACCACCATTATTCTCAGATATCCATTGGGCTTTTAGCAACATACTATTAGCTCTTTGTGACGCGCTCGTATCGATACCTTTAACGTTCGACATCTTGCTTGGAAACCCGATCTTCTTATAATTATGCGCCTCGTCAATAAACAAAGCGTCAACACCCATTTGCTCAAACGTCATGACGTTATCAGTCCGCCTGTCAAGAATACGCTCCGTCTTGGCCGTGATAGTCTCCGCTGTCTTTGCCTTGCCCTTTACGTTTTTCCCTTTCTTTATACCTTCCAGAGAATCACGCATACTCTTGGCCTCCCTTTTCAATCTCTCCTGTAAAGCCTTGTCTTCTATGCGATCGATAGCCTCCTCAAAATCATCTATACGCTTTTGGATATATGCCTTTTTCCTTTCCTCGCTATCCGGGATAAACGCCATGAATGATTGTGGGACAACGATAGCGTCAAAATCTCCGGTAGCTATAAGATTGAACAGCCTTGTCCTATTATCGGCGTTACGCTCCTCCTTTGTCGGAGATAGAATCTTAGCGGAAGGATACAGTTTATAAAAGTCACGGACGAAATCCTCTAGGGTAGCGTTTTGGACAACGATCATGGGTTTCTTCGCTATACCTAGCCGTCTCATTTCCATAGCGGACGTAATCATGGTAAAGGTCTTTCCCGTACCGACTTGGTGAGCGAGTAACGTGCTCTCGGATAGACAACGTTGTACCGCCTTGCTCTGGTGATCTCTAAGCGTTATATTCTTATTAGCGTTAGGATAATGCTCAAAAACCGGTTTGTCATACTTTTTTAGTACATAGTTGTTATATTTATCATTATACACGTCCTCAATACGACCATGGAACATCGTTTTAGAATCAATATACTCCACGAACTTATCGGACATGTCGGATATTTTCTCGGCAACGGCCTGTGTCTCCTGCTCGTTTACGACCCTTCTCGTTTTCTGCTTACCGTCCTCATAATATTTAATCTCGTCATAAACCTTGGGTTTACGTTGGTTAAGAGCGGCCTTGAACACGTCTATAGCGTCCATTCTCTCAGTCTTGAATTGACCGGCTTTAGCGTAATCGGTTATGAACGCCCTCTTATCTAGAATATACTCACCGATCTCCGGGATAAAATTAGCGTTAGCGTAAGATATACCCAGTACATTATCAGCGAAATTATTTATAAACTCAGACGGGATCCATGTAGTCCCCAGTCGATAACTTATCTCACCATAGGGTATACGTTCTGGCTGTACGGCTTCCAAGTCATCCACGTTTTTTTGAAACTCCGGATGATCTTCCAAGGCCGCCTTAGCCTCTACCAACTTTTCTTTTACGTTTCCAGAGAGATATTCACTCTTATCTATTATATTGCCGGTAACAGGATCCCTATAAGCAATTCCCTTCTCTAGTATCTCGTTTGTCACGTTAACCTCATCCATACCCGTTATCTCCGAGATATAAGGTATATCAATATTACCTTTATATGACTTGCTTATATTGACGGCATCCAAGACATTATCCGCTTTTGTCGGTAGCTCGAATGGATAACTTACACGCTTATTCAAGATACCATCCGCTTTCGAGACTTCCCATACCATAGATTTTCCGGTCGTGGAAGGTACCCTTCTAACGGTCTCCAAAGAGAAGGGTAATCCATGCTCAACATCCTCGGCGAAAATATCGTCCAAAGCCTTGTTCCTGTTAAGTGTCCCATATTTGGACACGAAAGCATCATATACTTTGTTTAGCCTTTTCCTCGCGGGCTCGGGATCCACACCCTTTGTTTGCTCATCATGGATAAGATCGTATAGATTTTTCTTTATATCATTGTAATCATTTACCGCATCCGCTATTTTCCGGGTCTTACCATTATGAACGAACGTAGGATTTGCCTTAATCGGTTTTAACGAGTCCCCATCTAAAACAAAGACATTGCCATTCTGGACGGTAATAGTACCATCTTTCAAAGTGGAGTCACCCACAACCTCCGGCCCTTTAGTCTCTACAACACCTGATAGGATATTCTTTGGTAAGTTATCAATAGCGTTAAGTAGCTCCTTGCTTAAATCGGCCCCGGGTTTGGCTTTCAATGTCTGGGACGCTCCACTATATAGACCTCCGCTACCAGCGTCATAAGCGGTCATCATATCACCTAACATCATATCGGGATGATTTGAGAAATACTCGTTAACCATGATAGGCTTGCTCCTTTTATCCCCGTCCTCCATATAAGTTCCTTCACCTATTTGCGTTGTAGTAGTGAACCCTATCCCATTCGAAGGTTCCCCATACTTTCTTTTACGGAATATAACGATGTCAGCCGTGACACTCGTGCCGGCCCCTTTCTGGAAAGCGTCATTAGGCAATCGGATAGCTCCGACCAGATCATAGCCGTTTCCACTCACGTACTCACGGAACTTACTATCGGCCCCATCCATCGTAGCCGATGACGTGACGAATACGCCGAGACCACCTTCTTTCAATTCCAGAAGCCCCTTTAGGATAAAATAATTATGGAGATTATAAGAGGAACCAAGTTTCTTCCTGAATTGCTTATCTAAAACCTTATCATATGGAGCGTTTTTCCCGAATGGGACGTTGGTGATAACTAAATCTTTCGAGTTTGGAGAAAACGCTTTCTCATATCCTTGTACCTTTATATTAGCGTCAGGATATAAGGCCTTTGCCATACGACCGGACAAACTATCTATCTCGAACCCGCTTATACTTGATTTTTCAGATATAGACTTAGGCATCATACCGATTATGTTACCTATACCCATGGCGGGTTCACTGATATTGCCGCCCTTGAATCCAAGTTTCTCCGTTATTCCCCATAAGCTTTCCACGACCTCGGACGGGGTATAATGAGAGGTTGTCGTGGAACGGACGGCACTGTCGAACTCTTCTTTACTTAATAAGGATTTTAGTTTCTCGTAATAACGTAGATACTTATCATTCCAATTTCGATCCTTAGTCCAATTGTTGTCACGTGCGTTGTATTTGCCTTCGTTCAAGGCTTCGGCCAAACCTCCCCATCCAACGTACCTTGACATCTTGGCTTGTTGTTCCGGGGTAGGTTTTCCTTGGCCGTCCTCTACGTCTTTCAGCGTTTCTATCGCCTCAATATTGGCTTTTAGCTTGGATATATCACCGGAAGGAAGCTCAATACCTTTCTCCGGGAAGCTGAAATTGTTTTGATTCCTTACAACAGGCCGCTTGTCGCTGTCGCTGATAGGTATTCCTCGGCCTCGCTCCGTGTCAAGCACATCACTTCCATGCACGCCTCCACGGTCTCCTCCGCGTTCAGATCCTCGATCCTCTTCCCGTGCTTTTCTTCCCACGCCTTGATCCGCTCTTGAATTTCCTTGCTCATTGTCTTTAATATTATTAGGAGTGAATAAATCGTTACCATACAAAGGTAATGGTTTGTCTTTGTTGTCCGTTTGCTTTTTCCGGCTATTTTTTATTTTTTTCTTCGCGGCACTCGCTTGTCTGGCAATCTCTGTCTCTCTAACCACGGTCTCGGCGGCATCCATTATATCCGGGACAGGCTTATCAAAATTAGCTACATCAAATGAACGGACATCCTCATAAGCGGTCATATCCTTATCCCATCCGTTATCTCCTACTTCGGGCAAATCCCTCGCTCCATTGTAGAATGCTTTAAGATACGGTCGTATAGCGTCACCTAGATCATCGATCATTGCCTTTGAGTAATCAGAGAACTTACGCAATCCTTTCTCTATATGATAAACCGCCATTTCAGTACCTATCGCCAATATCTCAGGATCAACACCCATATTCATTTGACCGCCTAGTTTCCTGCGCATGCGCTCACGGAGTTCCGCATACCGTTCATCGGTAACAAGGCGGTTACCGCTAGGGGTAACGGTACGATCACTCAATTTGGCTTTGCCCTTATCGTTGATATCACCAATAAGGTTTTCTACATTTACCTTTTGAGGCTCTACAACCCTGCGTGTGTCTTCAAGAGAAATAGGTTGCGCATCGCTTACGGCATCGGTATCGCCAAGAATGGTATCGGCCAACCGCCTTGCGCTTTCATCGCTACGCATCATGAAACCTCGCTGTTCCCTGTCATACCAACCCTTTTCAGCCTTGGCCAGCTCTTTGGCGGCACGTTGCTGTTCCTTCGATAATTCATTACCGAACTTCAATAACCGCATATCAAGAACTTTTCCTTTCTTGGTAGTATATTGGGAGGGAACAATGCTATAATTATCAGAATCATTATTTTTAGAAATATCGCCTTCCTCCTGTTTAATTCCCTTATACTCATAGAAGGGCTTTGTTTTGCGAGTCGAGGAATCGATCCATTTCTTGAACTCATCCAACGCTACCCCGGTAATGTTGCCTAACCCTTGCCAGCCGTCCTCATAATTTGACAAGTAAGCGGACCTAGCGTCTTCCAAGGAAGAGAATCCAATCATAACCTTATGCTCGTCGAATGAACCATCAGTATTCACCTGATCCACGACATACACCATGTCACTATTCATATCCGGACCTAGGAATACGTCTATATGATCACCATCCACACCTTTAGTACCTCGAATGTAACCGTAAGTGTTGTTCATGGTAACAGACCACTCTTTTCCATTAGCATCCTTACCGGAACGGACGGAACCGGCGGGCTGTTCTATGGTGACATCGAAACCGTTTATCTTTATATGGCCTTTCTTGTAATTCCCGGCCTCTTTCTGCGCCTCGGAAGGGTTAGTATTAACCTTTAGCTCCTCATCGTGCAATCTCTTAGCCTCAACTATGCGCTCGGCATAGTCCAATGGGTTCTCACTCTCCTTTGGGGAAGGGGCGACAAAAGGAACTAGTCCCCTTGATGAGCCTTCTTGTGTAGCTCCATCCGTGCGATCAATGTCGGGGCCAGCCGATTCTCTTCCCTCAACCTCTCCAGTTCCCCCGGTCTGATCAAGTTGTTCTCTTGGCAGTACCTCGCCGCCTCCCTCGCGTAAGCCATCGCCTCCGCTTTCGTCATTTCCTTCAATGTTTTCATTTTCTATCGGTTTATTTTGCGCTAAGATAGCGTCTATTTCATTTTGTTCGTCAATTATGGCCTGTATTTCATCCGCGATTTGCGAATCAAGCTCGCCTCGCTCCTCATCAGTCAATTGTTTCTCCGAGAAATCACGTACCATGCTTTCCTCATACGCCTCGTATTCTTCCGGGGACATATGATAATTCTCCTCGCACCACTCAGCGTAAGCGTTGTACTCGGCCTGTCTCTCACGCTCAGCGATCGCCTCACGGTTCCTCTTGACATAATCGATCAAGTCTCCACGTGTACGAGCGGAAGACAAGACCTCTATGATAGCGTCCCTTCCGGCGTTCGTATCGTTCTCATCGAAGAAGTTAGTGCCATTCTCCCTATCGGCAAGCTCCAATATCTCACCCGCCCTCTCTATATTAACACCGCCTTTCTCCGGAGAGGCGAACAGTCCGAACATCTTCGCTGTCTCATTATTCCCGGCACCGGTCTCTTTCTTGTAACTGTCACGTGTCAATTTGATCGCCCCATTAGCCAGCATCATGGCCGCAAGCTCCTCTCCGCTCATAGGATCACCTATCACGGAGATCTCCTTCGCTATGACATCACCCGGCTTCTTGCTGGCCTCCTTGATATCATCATCAAGATTAGCCCAGAAATCAGCCTCGACCTTGATCGCCTCATATTCTTGTCGGGCTTTTATCAATGCGGCCTCGGCCTTATCCTCTTTTCCGATAGGGGCATCATCGTATGCCTCTTGCGCCTTTTCCAAGGCATCAGACGCTTTTTTAAGGCTTTCATCGAAAGACTTTCTCGTCACCTCGATCTTCCTTGGCATCTTATCGCCATATTTATCATGGAGGAAATCCAAGGTCATATCCGTACCAGACGATACGAAATCTGGCGTACCATCTTCTCGCATGACCATGGAGGGATTCTCTACATTGCTAGGTTGTGCTATCTGATCAATGGCACCTTCCGTCTCAATCTCACTCGTTGGCTGGTTGATCGCATCTTCCACGGGAGGTGCAGAGGTTATCTCGGCATCAGCACTTGCGACATTATCATCCTCTGGCGACACCACATTAACTTGTTGAGCGTCATATATGGCATCTTGAAGATCAAGAATCTCATTCTCTGTTATAGGCATTGCGGGGGAAGAGCCATTCTTGGCTGTCACCTGTCCGGTTTCTCTATCATAAGCCGCAGGTTGAGCGATCCAATCACCGTTCTCATCTTGTCCTTGAAGGATAAACGCATTATCCCCGTTCCATACGATCAACCCCGGCTTTGGTAATTGCGTCTTAGGATTATGATTCATGGTCATGTCAAGCTCGGACTGGCGGGTAGCCAATAATTGATCCTCATAGGTCCGTCTCATATGACCGGCATCTTGCTCTACTATATCGCTCAACCTTTTCACCGAGACCATCCGATCCTGTCCGTTATCGGAAATAACGGCCTTATCTCCCTCGATACTCCTAACGTACACAGGTCTTTCCTCATTTCCCTCGCTAAGCGTAGCCGTGGTAACGATAGACTGACCATTAGGATTCGTGGTAACATAAGGAGTAATATTATTGGCAACGTAAGTTTCAACCTCATTGTCTATTTCCTCGCCTATACGATCCTGCAAACCGGATATCCTGAGATAATCAGCGTAGAAATCCTCGGCTAACGGACGGGCATCCGCATTAACCCCATCAAGAAGGCTCATCACTTGGGCCTCGCTAGCTCCATCATCCACATAGCTTTCTATCGTACTAACCAAACCCGGGACCATTTCAGACAGGGAAAGCCTTGTCTCTTCCATCTTTTTGCTCGCCGTCCGTATATCGCCCGGATCAGTCATATTTCGACCTTCTTCCTCTGCCTCGGCAAACCTTGACTTAGTTAATAGAGGAGGAGTTTCAACGCCTTGATCTGTTACATTGGAATCGGTGATAGGCTGCTGAGCCTGTTTGCCTCCTATTTTATCCGCTACGTATTGCGCACCTTTAGCCAACGCTCCGGCTCCAGTAAAATAAGCGCCGCCTCCCATACCATAGACAAAACTCTGCAATACACCATCGGTCAAATCCCTTTCCGGATCCGCACCAGTTATCTTATCCGTTATATTCTCCGCTAGCGTGGAAGATACCTCTTCGATACCTTCATTTACAGGCTCGAAAAACATACCGAATTTTTTATAGAACTCTTGCATCTTACCCATTATGCCACGCTTGATAGCCTCTTGTGCCTTTTCCTTTCCTAACGTCTTGAATAAGGTTGACATCCAAGCCTTGGATACGCCTGCGCCCAGCATCTCAGACAAGGATTCTGCCGTACCAGTAAGAATAGCGTTAGATACCTTTGCGAACTCTCCCATGTTTGGGTTATTCTGATCAAGATCATCATATTTCTGGCTAGCCACTATTGACCCTATACCTGCGAGTCCGGCCGCTGGAGCTCCGGCCATTGTAGCGGCCATGGCCCCGATTGACATCGGAAGCGACTCTACGCCTTGCAAGGCTATATCACCTATGGCACCCATATAATTCCCTTCTTTCCAAAGATCGGTGAAATCCTTGCCATTGTATCTGTTTGACCTTGCCCGGGAAAACTCCGCATCAGCCTTAAATATATCTGAGATATCCTTGAATGCCCCGCCACGTGGGATCAGTCCTCCCGTTGCGGATTCCAACCCTTTAGCCGCCTTATCCAAGACCCCAAATATACCGGCACCAAGATCGGCTCCTCCTGCGTTAAGTTTCTGTATAGCGTCTCCTACCCAAGTATTCATGAAAGAAGAATCCTTCTCATACTCCGTAGGAGGTGGAGGAGTAGCGGTCTCAATCTTTCCTTTTTTACGCAAGGACTCAAAATTATAATCGGCAGAATTATCCCATGGATTAACATACTCGGATTGATCTGATTTGGGAATATCAACCTCTTGTCTTAGGGATATAGGAGGAGGATTAACACTTGATTGGGAAACATAGTCTGTCTCTTTAATATTCTCGTTATTAATTGGAGCATAGCCTAATTTACTCTCGAATTGGGAGAAATCTCCTAAATCTTGCCATCCATCTTTTTTCAAGACATCATAAAGCATTTCACGCTTACCTGAGTCTTTCAATTTCCCCTCAAAAGAGGAAAAATCGCCCAAATCAGTATATCCATCGCTTTTTAAAGCGTCATATAATTTTCTGGTATTGTTCACTTCCATAATTTTACCAACCTACATTTTTAGAACTCGAATTATTATCCCAACCTATACTTTTCTTGTTAGTACTAGTAGAAGAACCTCCCGATCCAATTATCTGATCAAACTCATCGTATAATTCCGGGAAATTCTGAATATTACTCATGACAATAGCGGCTTGTTTGGTCTTTTGGTCTCCACCTTCACCAAACTGCCACGATATATCCGATATACTCTTATTCTCTTTTGGATGATCTTCCGCATACTCTAACATCCTCTTATACATATAAGCGATAACCCCATCTTTATCCTTACCGGACAAAGTGAAACGTTTACCGTTTCTACCGATGATGTCAATAGACTTATCCGCCCCAGAACCATTAGCTTTAGCGGTACGATATTTCTCAAGACTACGGAGGTTGGATTGCCTTATACCCAACTCTCTCTCTTTATATGCGGCATCCTGTTTCATCTTCCGCTCCTCCCTGTCATTCTTTATTGCGAATTGAGCGGCACTTTGCGCGATCTTGGCCTTTTCCAAATCATTCTGGGCTTTTCTCGCCTGATCTTGTCTATAAAGCAGCAATGCCCTTTGATAATTATTCGTGTCGTTTTGCCTTGCGGCCAGATACCCGGCCCCGTATCTTTGCCTGATAGCCTCCAACCTGTCAGAATAGGATTGTAGTTTAGGATCAGCTACGGTGGGTAGTTTCTGCGAAGGTGCCTCTCCCGCGAATGCCAAATTGGAGAAGGAAGACAACACATTGCCTAGATGCCCGATTCCAGTAGCTACGGAAGCGGCCCGTTTTCTTCTCTCCTCCTCCTCTTGGCTTATCGGCTTTTGAAAGAGCGTCTCATAAAGCCTTTGGTTCCATTGGTAATCGTTCATTTGAGGTTCGCCAACGTTAGCTTGTAGAGTGGTCTCATCCGTATTATCCACGGTTGGAGCTATAGGGTTCTGGCTTCCGGCAACCTCCGGCTCAACCAATGGCGTAGTGGACAATTCCGGCCTCTGAACGACCGGGGTCCTTTTCCTATTATATCTTTCCTCTAATGTCATTGTTGTTTACTTTTTGAATATAGACTCAAATAATCCCTTACCCTTGTCAAGATAGGCTTGCGCGTCAGCCCCAACGAGACCCATCCCGGCCTGTAATCCTTGATTAGCCGCTTGCGTGGCGTTTGCCGCCTGTTGATTATAGATAGACAGCCTTTGGTTACTGATATTATTCTTGGTGTTGAGATATTGGGATTCCACGGCATCCTTCCGTGCGGTTGCGTTAGTGGCTATACCACTGGCGGTATCGGATATCACCTCGTTAGCCGCTTTCTTGGCCTGAGCTACGGACTCATCAGTAGCTCCTACGACCGCGGCGGTACCGGAGGCCTTACGATACTGCTCATCCGCTAATTCCCTTGCCTTGGTCAAGGCGGCTTGCGCCTCTGCGCTTTGGGTATAATCCTCGTTATACCTACGGTTAAACCAATCCTCATTCTCCTTTGCCTGTTTATCCAACACGGCGTTCGCTTTTCTCGCCGCCTTCCTAGCCTTTATTCCCCCGGCAATGCCACTCGCCAAGGAACTGGCGGCTCCAACTATCGCTCCGATCATAATCTACTGTTTTCTCGCAAAAGAGATAAATAAAGTGACTCGTGTTTGTTACTTTGATCATTATCTCCCATCGGACACCAAAAAATCAACTATTCTATACTGTTTTCTATCATCTACGAATCATTCGTACATAGTTAGGTCCGGTCATATAGGCATTATTGGTATATTTGCGAGAACAAATTTTATTGTATAACCATGAACGAGGAACTTAAAAAACTTTTAGAGTGGTTTGATAACTATCAAATCACATTTAATGAGATCAGGCTAAGCCCGTTTCAATACATCTTCGACCTTCGGAAATTTATCTCGGTCCAAACGAACTCCGTCCGAAGAAACTGGGAAAATCCGACATTTGAGTATGATATTTTGAGCCTATATCAGCTTAAAAAGGTACTGGAGGAGAAAGAGAAAGAAAATATGCCATAAAACATATAAAATAATTTACCAAAGCCTTGCATGATATCAAATTTGATATTACATATTGCAATATCAAAATAACAATAGAACCGGCGGCAACGGATAAGCGGCGTAATAAAAATGAAGACATTATATTGCAAAAATAGCGAGTTATTAGAGATTCTGGAAAATAACGGGATAGAAATGATCTGCAATGAAAATATGCAGATCGAAATATCTGATGAAGATGCGGAAAAATTGACAGTATTGTAAATGAGCTTGCTCCTGCTGCATCTGGAGATTATGCGATAGAAGATATAGAATGAAAAAATCCGCAGTATGGGAAATGATAGAGAAAGAATCGGCAAAAGGATATCCCGGCTCCGCATGGAGGCCGGTATATCTCAATACAAGCTGGCTGATCTTACAGGGATCAGCCAAGGGAATATCGCCCGGATTGAGTCCGGGAAATACAGCACGGGCATCGACCTGTTATCAAAGATCGGAGACGCTCTAGGTTATGAGCTTGATTTTGTCCGGCATGATACCAGTCTCTAAAATTGTCCTATTTGTCGCATGCCAAAAGTATAACGCCCGTGTTTTTTCTGACACGGGCGTTGTTTATTGGTCTATTTATCGCTAAACCTTCATCTTTCGCTCCAAGACATCAAATCCTTTCTCGACCTCTGTGTTGAGCACCTTTGCGTAAATTTGTGTTGTTTTTATATTTGTATGTCCAAGCATCTTGGACACCACCTCCATCGGAACACCATTATTTAACGCGAAAACCGCAAACGTATGTCTTGCACAATGCGTAGTCAGATTCTTGTCAATCTTGGCGAAACTCGCTGCGACTTTTAAATAGTCGTTATATTTCTGATTACTTATTACCGGAAGATCAAAATCATATTTTTTTAGTATATCCATGGCGGGAGACAGCAAGACTATGAAATAATCCTCGTTGGTCTTTACACGCCTATCCGCTATAATAAACTTATTCCCCCTCCGCTCTACATCGCTTGCGAAGTCAAACTTATACAAATCCGAATAGGCCAACCCGGTATAGCACTGGAACAAGAAAAGATCCCTCACCCTGTTTACGCTAGGATCGGTGATACGACATCTTTCCATCCTTCTCATCTCCTCATACGTGAGATATTTCCGTTTATCCGACTTCCCCCTGTTGATCTTAAGCCCCACATAAGGATTCTCCGAGATTATACCGAATCTTATGGCCTCGTTTATATAAGCCTTCATATTCTTATGGTAACCATACACGGTAGTATCCTTAATACCTTTGCTTCTCAAGTAATCATCAAACATAGTTATATTGGAACGGGTCAAATCATGAAAATAATTGATCCTCCCAAAATCCTCCAAAACCTTAACCAATGTCCTATAATGCTTTATGGTTCCTTCCGCACGGTCTTTCCTCTCATCAGTCCTCCTAACTATAAAATCAATGAAAGAATCCGATTCCGAGCTATTTTTCAAGAAAACGTCCAATGACTCGAAATCGAACGGGACCTTTCGACGTATCAATGAGTTCACGTACTCTAGGATATTAGACATCATCAAG
>OCQB01001344.1_pt1 | contig 20119 bp, 14 predicted proteins | sample 1538631 | NCBI WGS metagenome assembly OCQB01 (sample SAMN04571713, study PRJEB22368) | human gut metagenome | biome: human gut; material: stool | host: Homo sapiens | place: Luxembourg | collected 2012-10-19
CCGCAACGACTCTTCTCCCCGCAACCCGAAATTGCAATGACAAGCCTCGCAACGATAACCCAACTCGGTAAGGATAGAAAGCAGAGCCACAGAATCGGCCCCACCGCTCAAACCCACCAAAACAAGATGCTGGTATGACAAGGGGATATGTCGGGCTATATACTGACGTACCCGTTCAAGTAGTGATTGGCGGTTGTCCATGTCGTAACGATTAGTTTACACAAACATATAATTTTTTTTTCGTTTTTCGTTCCGTTTACATCATTATCCGCCCCAATATTATTAAATTTGCACCTGAAACAGAAATTTCGTCAGGACATGATAGAAAAAATAAACCGATTGAGAGAAGAAATCGAAGCCCTCTCGGCCACCAAAGCCGAAGAACTGGAAAATCTTCGTATCAAATACCTGAGTAAAAAAGGAGAAGTATCGCAACTCTTCAACGATTTCAGAAATGTTGCCGCCGAAAACAAGCGGGAAATAGGACAACGGTTGAACGAGTTGAAAGAAATAGCCACGGAAAAGATCAATTCGCTACGTGAGGCACTGAACGAAAAATCCGAGGCCGACAATACCATAGATCTTACTCGCACGGCTTACCCCATACCATTGGGAACCCGCCACCCCATTTCTTTGGTACGGAACGAAATTTGCGATATTTTCGGACGCTTGGGATTCTCCATTGCCGAAGGGCCCGAAGTCGAAGACGACTGGCACGTGTTCTCGGCACTGAACTTTGCCGAAGACCACCCGGCCCGGGACATGCAGGACACATTCTTCATTCAACGTTCTCCCGACGTGCTGCTGCGTACCCATACCTCCTCGGTACAAACCCGCGTCATGGAAAACGCACAGCCCCCGATACGTATCATCTGTCCGGGACGGGTGTATCGCAATGAAGCTATTTCGGCGCGCGCCCATTGTTTCTTCCATCAGGTCGAGGCACTTTATATCGACAAGAACGTTACTTTTGCCGATTTGAAACAGGCCTTGTTATTCTTTGCCAAAGAGATGTTCGGTCCCGAGACAAAGATACGCCTCCGCCCTTCTTACTTCCCGTTTACCGAACCCAGTGCCGAAATGGATATTTCATGCGACCTCTGCGGGGGGAAAGGCTGTTCTTTCTGTAAACATACGGGGTGGGTCGAAATTCTGGGCTGCGGGATGGTTGATCCCAATGTTCTTGAAGCATGCGGCATCGATAGTAAAACCTACACCGGTTATGCTCTCGGAATGGGAATAGAACGTGTTACCAACCTCAAATACCGCGTAAAAGATTTACGTCTTTTCTCAGAAAATGACCAACGTTTTCTCGAAGAATTCGAATCGGCACATTAATTACATAATCCCACATCGCCATACCCCTCTCCTCCCCGGCGAGGGGTATGTTATATATTATAAGGTATGAAAACAGAAGATCGCTATCGAGCCGCTATCGAATGGTTCTCGGCAAATATGCCCGTAGCCGAAACCGAATTACGCTACAAAGACCCGTATCAACTGATTGTAGCCGTCATCTTGTCGGCTCAATGTACCGACAAGAGGGTAAACATGGTTACGCCTGCCCTCTTCGAAAAATATCCTACGGCCGAGAGCCTTGCCGCAGCAAGCCCCGAAGAGGTTTATGAATACATCAAAAGCGTTTCTTACCCCAACAATAAAGCGAAACATCTGGTAGGTATGGCCCGTAAACTGATCAGCGACTTCAACGGCGTCATGCCCCAAGATGTAGACGAATTGCAAAAATTGCCGGGGGTAGGTCGTAAAACGGCCAATGTCGTGGCATCGGTGGCATTCAACAAAGAGGCGATGGCTGTCGATACTCATGTTTTCAGGGTATCGAACCGGATAGGGCTGACTCGCAACTCTAAAACTCCACTCGAAACCGAACGCACGCTGGTGAGCCATATTCCGGGGCATCTGTTACCCATCGCCCACCATTGGCTCATTCTCCACGGCCGTTATATATGCACGGCTCGCAATCCCAAATGCGATGCCTGCGGGCTACACGATATTTGCGTTTATTTCGGGAAAAAGAAAAAAGACTAATGTGCCGCTATCTCTCCCACTGTGGCTCCGATGAAAGAGATAAGCGATTGCGGAGCGATTTTCACCTGTATCCCCCGTACACCGGCACTGACGTAAATAAAATCGAAATCGACCGCCGTCGCATGTATATAGGTAGGAAAATGTTTCTTCATGCCTATCGGAGAGCATCCGCCACGTATGTATCCTGTCGTCGGCAATAACTCTTTCATGGCGATCATCTCGGCACTTTTATTTCCCGATATCTTAGCAGCAGCTTTGAGGTCGACCTCCATATCTCCGGGTACGACACATACAAAAATTCCGTTTCGGTCTCCCCGTAATACCAACGTTTTGAATACTCGCTCAATATCCTCGCCCAACTGTTCGGCAACATGTGTGGCTGCTAGATTTTCGGGATCGACCTCATAAGGAATCAGTTCATACGATATACCTGCCTTATCGAGCAAACGGGCCGCATTGGTCTTGGTTATTTTCATATCCGCAAATTTTCGAGAACAAATATACGATGTTTTCCAAACAAAAATCCTCCTGCCGATAAATTATCGGCAGGAGGAACAATTTACAAGAGACTATGATTATCAAATAGCTTTCTCGATATCCCAAACAAAAGCCCGCAAACCAAGAGCCGGTTTTGCTTCATCGAGCGTATGCAGGGCTTTAAGAACAATACCCAAACGAGTCTCGTCGACAACCGAAAGAATCGCCGAGTTCATACTCGGCCAAGCATGGCTGCCGTAATGCGGTTCTCCCGATTTCGTACCACGTCCCTGCACGTCCTGCCAATAGGTGAAACCGCGACAGTTATTATGGGTAAGTACGTTATAAACATCTTCATAATGAGCCTGGTCAAAGGCTATAAATAAAGCTTTCATCGGAACATCTTTTAGTTATTATTTTGTTTCTGCAATTTTTTACGGGTGCGAATAACTCCGTTTTTAGCAAATATGGCATATACAACCGGTACGATAAGCAAGGTAATCAGCGTCGAAACCGAAAGTCCCCATGCCACTGTCATACCCATAGGCCGCCACATCTCCGAGCCTTCTCCCGTACCTATTGCCATAGGAATCATACCGAAAACGGTTGTCAGCGTCGTCATCAATACGGGACGCAAACGGGAACGCCCGGCATGTATGACCGAATAGGTAATGGAATAGCCTCTTTCACGATTGAGGTTGGTATAGTCGATAAGCACGATACCATTCTTTACCACAATACCGGCCAACATGATGAGACCGATCAGAGCCATTACACTCAACGGCGTACCCGTTACAGCCAATCCCATAAATACTCCGGTAGCGGCAAACGGCAGCGAAAGCATAATAATAAACGGATAGGTCAATGACTCGAACTGTGCCGCCAATACGATAAAGACAAGCAGTATAATCATTATGGCCAATATGAACAGGTCGCTGAAAATATCTTCTTGATCTTCGAGCGAACCGGCCAAAGAAACCGTTATATCCGAGGGTATATCGATTTGGGCGATCGCCGCTCTTACCTCAGCAGCCAATGTTCCCAATGCAGCGTCGGGAGCAACATAGCCGGTAACCGTTACAACACGTTCCCGGTTTTTACGCTCGATAGTAGGGGGAGTAAGACGCTCGACAACGGTACCCAACTCACGTACCCGCACTCCTTCTCCGGCAGCATTGTAAATAACGATGTTTTCTATATCCTCGATAGACTGGCGGTATTCGGGAGCATAACGTACCGTGATGTCATATTCCTCTCCGTCTTCTCGATAATACGATGCTGTCGTTCCGTTGATGCGGCTCCGCAAGTACGACGATGCCGTAGCTACATTCAAGCCATGCAAAGCCAACTTTTCCCGGTCGAAATCGACATGATACTCGGGTATATAGTCTTCCCGGCTGATGCTCGTTCCGGAACAACTTTTCATTTTGTCCATCACCTGCTGTACCTCACGAGCTATACGGTCGGTTGCCGCAAAATCGTACCCGTATATTTCCACATCGACGCTTGGGAAGCCATACCTCCCGTTCCACCACCGGCAAGGACTTCAAAGGTCTTTACCTCGACATATTTCTGTAAGTCATGGCGCATCAACTCACAAATTTCAAGCAGACCCCGTTCCCGATCTCCTACACTCAGCAAATCGATGTTCATCGCAACAATATGCGTACCGTTCTCTTGTATAGAACCGTAGGTATTATCGGTATCGGCCTGTCCCACAGTAAAGTTAATCGTCTTTATCTCGGGATAGTTTTTCTGGAATTCATTCGATATGCGCAATGCCACATCCCGCGAGATTTCGGTACGTGTACCGATAGGCAACTCCAAATTCACTGCGATACGGGCGTTATCCTGTGTCGGGAAAAACTCGGTCGGAATCATTTTCGTAAGCATCATACTTCCCATAAAAACGAGAACAGCTATAATAACGACGAGCGACCGATGTCCTACCGCCCAAGTAAGGAGACGCGCGTATCCCCGGTCGAGGGCATCGAGGGCTCTCTCTATGGGCGTAAATATCAAAGTATACAACCGTCCTTTTTTAGGATCGAGACGCAACCATTGCGAACAAAGCATCGGTGTAAGCGACAAAGCCGCCACGGTGGAAATTATCATAATGATGCTGACAATCCACCCCAACTGACGGAACAGAATACCTGCCATACCGGTAATCAATGTCAGAGGCAAGAACACGGCCAACATGGTAAGGGTCGAAGCAATAACCGAAATAGCAACCTCATTGGTACCGTGTATGGCTGCCTGTTTCGGAGCACTTCCTCTCTCGATGTGGTTCGTTACGTTTTCAAGCACCACGATAGCATCGTCGACAACCATACCTATCGCTATACTCAAAGAACTCAACGATATGATATTCAACGTATTTCCCGAGATCAACAGATAACAGAACGAGGCGATCAACGATATAGGGATCGTAATAATGATGATGAATGTAGCTCTCCAACGACCCAAGAATACCAATACGACCAGCATGACGATGACAAACGTTACCAAAACCGTCTCGACAAGACTGCCGATAGTATTTTCGATATTGGTGGAAGTATTGATGATGATACCGAGCTTCACATCCGAAGGCAATTCGGATTGTATGGCCGGTAACTTCTTCAACACGCTGTTGGCAATATTCACAGAATTTGCACCAGATTGTTTTTGGATCACAATCATACCACCCTGCTGGCCGTTGTTGTAGGCCTCCTGCTCGCGTTCTTTTACCGTATCGACCACCCGTGCGACATCTCGTAAATAGATCGAACTTCCGTTATACGAACCGACAACAATATCATTGAGTTGTTTGGGATCGGAAAATTCGCCTTGTACCCTTAACGAATAGGTATTCGACCCGATATCGAAACTACCTCCCGGCGTATTCAGGTTCTCACTGGCAATGATCGATGAAATCGCCTCGACGGTAAGGTTATAGGCTTCCAGTTTGGCCGGATCGCAATAAACCTGTATTTCCCGCTCGGGTGCACCCGAGATGGAAACGGCACCGACCCCCGAAATCCGCTTCAAAGGGTTAGCGACTTTATCGTCGAGGATTTTATAAAGACCGGGCATACTTTCTTCGGCCGTTACCGAAAGAATAACGATAGGAATATCGTCGGTTCCGAATTTAAAAAGTACGGGCGTACCGGCATTATCGGGCAATGTAGAACGTATCATGTCGATCTTATCGCGCACGTCATTGGTGGCCACATCGATATCGGTTCCGTACTCGAATTCAAGTGTAACGATCGAAAGATTTTCTTTCGATTGCGAAGATATGTCTTTGAGGTCGCTCACAGTATTGAGCGTATTTTCCATGATCTTGGTAACATTCGTCTCTATATCGGAAGCACTTGCACCGGGATACGAGGTAAGCACCATAATCGTATTGGTCTCGATATTCGGTAACAAGTCGATAGAAAGGCGCGTCAAAGAGAAAAGGCCGATAACCACTACGGCCACGAAACAAAGCGCCGTAGTAATCGGTTTTTTGACTGCGGTTGAATACAGACTCATATTTCTGATTTTTTAGCGTTTATAAAACATGTCTTCGTTTACTCGACGACAGTTACTTCGGCTCCATTATGAAGTCGTGATTGACCGGCAACAACAACACGTGCACCGTCGGGCACGCCCGACAATACTTCATAGCGCGTATCGGTACGGCGACCCAACTCCACTTTTACAAAATCGACCTTACCATCTTCATACACATAAACATAACGATCGCCCGAACCAGTTTGCTTTACAACGGCCAAATCGGGCAATACGACACGACGTTCGGTTCCGAAATTTATCGTTACACGAGCAAACATACCGGGACGCACCCGCATATCTTTGTTATCGAGCTTGATTTCCACCGGGAAAGTACGTGTCGCAGCATCGATAGTCGGATACACAAGACTTACTTTACCGGTAAATTCTTCATTTTTATATACATCGAGATGAATTTTCACCTCCATACCCTCTTTTACCTGAGTATAAAAGCCTTCCGACACATGAATCATCAGCTTCACGGGTATAATCTGCTGTACCGTAAGTACAGGATTCCCGGCATTATACATATCGCCGTTATCGTAATTACGGGCCGTAACGATACCGTCGATAGGACTGATAAGTTGGGTATTCTCTTTCAGATTTTCATAAGAAGTGCGAGCCACATCGAGCTGGGTCTGTTGGGCATCGAGGAGTTGTTTCGACGTTCCTCCCACCTCATACAAGGCCAGCTGACGATCGTATTCGAGCTGGATATTATCGAGTTGGGTTTTTGACTGTATCAAATTGGAGCGATCCATCTCGGCCAACAGTTGTCCGGCTTTCACACGGTCTCCCACTTCTACCAATATCTTATCGATACGCAATACCATCGAAGGAGATATATTGTTTACCACATTGGCCTCGACAGTAGCGGTAAATTCCTGCGTCTGGTCGACCGATTGCACATTCACGGTTTCGAGACGGACCTGAGGTTTTTCCTCGACTACCGACGTTTGTTTCTTTTCTTCGGAACAAGCGGTTAAAACACAAAGTACCACAGCCGAAAGGAGGAGACTTTTTCTGTAATTTTTCATATATGATATTGTTTTTTCCATTGAAAATAAAGTCTATTTTTGGTCATCGATTTTATACCGGTCGAAATCGATATTTCCCGAAATCTGTTCGAGATCGGACTGAGCCGAGAGATAATCGTGTATGGCCTGATAATAGGAAAGACGCGAGGAGGCCAAAGCCAAATTGGCATCATCGAGTTCGATAACAGTAGCCGCACCGACTTCAAACTTTTTCTGCATAATAAGATAGGCTTTCTCGGCTTGGCGTACCCCTTCTTTGCTCGAAACAACCTGCTTGATAGATGCCCTTATGTTATCCATTGCCGCCGTAAGTTGCATACGCAGATTCCGTTCGAGATTCGTCCGCTGATATTGCATTTCATTATAAGCGACACGGGCCTGTTTGCCTTTGTAGTAACGCGTTCCTCCATTGAAAATAGGTATCGAAAGCGATACTCCTACGTAGGAGTAAGGCGTCCATCTGAAATCTTGAAAAACACCGCCGTTACTCATCGACGACCATGTGTACGAACCGACAAGAGCCAACGTGGGTGCCCAAGACATATTTTGGGTTTTCAACGCTTGTTTCAAATAAGCACTCTGCAAATCGATTTGCCGCAAACTGGTATTCTGCGATAATGAAGTATCGGGTTGCAACATATCGGCATACATAGACTCTTCATAATCGGACAAACGGGTAGCCAGACCGATACGTAACTCGGAGTCAAGCCCCAAAAGCACTTTCAAATTCAGTTTGGACAATCTCAACGCGTTTTCTGCCTGCAAAAGCGAAGGTTCGAGATTGCGAACAGCCACATCGGCTCTCAAAACATCATACTCCGAGGCCGTTCCCTGCTCATACTTATGCCGGTAAGTATCGGCATTTATCCGGGCGTTATCATAACTCTGCTGCAAAACTTCATAAGAATCATTAGCCATAAGTATGGAGTAATAGGCTTTTTTTACCTGATCGACCATAGAAAGCCGGGAAGATCGGGCACTTTCGAGCGATTGTTCGAGTTGCACCGCCGATAATTTCAGGCTTTTCCAAAGTGCCGGAGCTATGATAGGTAAAGACAATGAAAAGCCGGTAGACCAAGAGTTGTCGAGGCCGACTTCCAGGCCATCGTCCATACCGGGGATATCCATATACATGACCTGTTTTTTCAACGTGCGCGAATAAGAGCCCGAATAATCGATCGTCGGCAATAAGCCTCCGATAGACTCTCGACGGGCATAATCGGTACGTTTTATTTCCATATCGGACACGATTATCGTCGGATTCTCACTAAGTGCTATGGTTATAGCCTGATCGAGAGAAAGAGTTATCGAATCGGTCGACTGGGCTGTCGCGCTTTTTCCGATGCACAAAAATATCGCCACCGCGCACAGTCCCAAACAATTTTTTTTTCTCATTTCGGATTTCAGGTTTGATTATTTTAAAGAAAGAGCCGAAAAAGCCCTTATCACATAATATCATATAATTACGGGCAGTACATACAAATACCCGTCGCAAAAGTCCGCTTTTTTCGCGAATAACGAAATTCTATATAGTCAAATATATATACGAAATGTCGCTTCACCCAAAGCCTACCCCAATCAAGAGCAAAGCCGCATCAATTAAAATCGGTATTTGCAAAATAACGTTCTATGATTTTCAATCCTTTTTCGGTAGCGATACCGCGAATAAAAGTTTTAAAAATCATTTCGAATGTCTCCATAAACGTAAATTCTACCGTACATATTTCGTCAAGGCTGAAAAGAATATCGAATTTTGTAGAGAGGAGCTGCCCGACAATATCGCAACGACAATCCTGCAAAATAACACCTTCGGCCTGCCCTTGCTCGAGAATACGCTTCATGCTCTCTGCCTGATAAGACCTCTCATCATCGAACATGCGGGAAACTTGCGGGTGGTAACGTTTCAGATCGGTAAAATAATTTCTGTTGACGTTGCGCATACGCTTCCATTGGATCATAAACACTTCGAGAAGAAACTCCAATGCATTATCCACTTTCTGGGCTACTTCCAACGACATTTTTTCTATCTCTCGGCGATTCCACGTCAGACATTCGAGCAAAAGCTGATCTTTATCTTTAAATAGCTCGTACAAAGTCCGTTTTGAAATACCTACCTGAGAAGCAATATAATCCATCGTTATGGATTTGATCCCATGTCGCAAAAAAAGAGCAAATGAAGTCTCGATAATTCGTTGTTTCAGATCGTTGGTCATTATGTAAAAAATCTATATTATCGGACAAAGATAGGGAGAAAACGCAACGGAATACAAAAGTTTTCCTTTATTTATAATGTATATTATTAATTTATGTAAAACATAAACCGAACTTTTCAAAAAAGCACTCATGTATACACATGACAATGCAACACAAATCGACGCATAAAACAAATAAATTATCGTTCCACACAACTTTTCAACATAATATTGTTTAAAAATTATGTTTTTCGATACCATTTCCCAATATAATTTCCTATATTTGTATAGCTGAAATTTGGCCCGACAGAAAATCGGGTATTGTTTCAATCCTTTATATCTTTGTATTATGGCAAAAGTTACCAAAGAAGCTGCCTTGCGCTATCACAGCGAAGGGCGCCCGGGAAAAATAGAAGTAATCCCAACCAAACCTTACAGTACACAAATGGATCTCTCGCTCGCCTATTCTCCGGGTGTAGCCGAGCCGTGTCTCGAAATCGAAAAAGACGCTCAAACAGCGTATGAATATACATCGAAAGGAAATCTCGTCGCGGTTATATCGAACGGAACGGCCGTATTGGGTCTCGGCGATATAGGTGCATTGGCCGGGAAACCGGTTATGGAAGGCAAGGGCCTGCTCTTCAAGATTTTTGCAGGTATCGATGTTTTCGACATCGAAGTCAATGAAAAAGATCCCGAAAAATTTATACAAGCCGTAAAAGCTATCTCTCCGACATTCGGAGGCATCAACCTCGAAGACATCAAAGCTCCCGAATGTTTTGAAATCGAAAACCGTCTGAAAGCCGAACTGGATATTCCTGTCATGCACGACGACCAGCACGGCACAGCCATCATATCGGGTGCCGGACTGCTCAACGCCCTCGAAATACAAGGTAAAAAAATCGAAGATGTACGTATCGTCGTAAACGGAGCCGGAGCTTCGGCTGTCTCCTGCACCAAGCTCTACATCATGCTGGGAGTAAAGCCCGAAAATGTCGTGATGGTCGACAGCAAAGGCGTCATAAACGACAAACGCACCGATCTCAACGAGTCCAAGAAACAATTTATCACTCATCGCGATATCCACACGCTGGCCGATGCCATGAAAGGGGCCGATGTATTCCTCGGCCTTTCCCGCGCCGACGTGCTCACAACGGAAATGGTACAGTCGATGAACGACCGTCCTATCGTCTTCGCACTGGCCAACCCCAATCCCGAAATTGCCTACGATAAAGCCAAAGCCTCGCGTCCCGATTTGATTTTTGCTACCGGACGCTCGGATTATCCCAATCAAATCAATAACGTTCTGGGATTCCCCTATATCTTCCGGGGAGCTCTCGACGTGCGGGCTACATGTATCAACGAAGAAATGAAACTGGCTGCCGTCTATGCAATTGCCGACTTGGCAAAAAAGCGTGTACCAGACGTTGTGAATGCGGCTTACGGGTTGGAATGCATCAGCTTCGGTCCCGAATACATCATACCCAAAGCTCTCGACCCGCGCTTGCTTACGACCGTTGCTCCCGCCGTAGCCAAAGCTGCTATCGAATCGGGTGTTGCCCGTAAAAAAATCGAGGACTGGACGGCTTACCAAACCAAGCTCGAAGCTCTCATGGGATACGACAACAAGATGTTGCGCAACTTTACCGACATGGCCAAGCAGTCTCCCAAACGGGTTGTATTCGCCGAAGCCAACCACGTCAATATGCTTACGGCCGCTGTTACAGCATATCAAGAAGGTATATGCCACCCGATCTTGCTGGGTAATGCCGACTTCATCAAAAATCTCGCTTGTGATCTCGGTCTCAGCCTCGACGGTATCGAAATCATCAACTTGCGAAGCGGAGCCGAAGCCGAACGCCGTCATCACTATGCCAAGATACTGGCCAACAAACGCCAAAGAGAAGGGATCACACCCGATGAAGCGAACGAAAAAATGTATGACCGCAACTATTTCGGAATGATGATGGTAGAATGCGGCGATGCCGACGCTTTCATTACCGGCACTTATACCAAATATACCGAAACAATACAAATCGCCAAAGATGTCATCGGCATACGGGAAGGACACACCCATTTCGGAGCCATGCACATCATCACGACTCCCAAAGGTACATTCTTCCTGGCCGACACCCTCATCAACCGACACCCCAATACCGAGACACTTGTCGACATTGCCAAACTCTCGAACGAGACGCTTAAATTCTTTGCACAAGAACCCAAAATCGCCATGCTCTCTTATTCGAACTTCGGTGCCGACAAAGTCGGTAGCCCGGCACTGGTGCACGAGGCTGTCTCCATCATGCAAAAAGAATACCCCGACTTGGCCATCGACGGAGAAATGCAGGTGCACTTCGCTCTCAACAAAGAGTTGCGCGACCGCACATTCCCGTTCAGCCGACTGGCCGGAAAAGATGTAAACACACTCATCTTCCCCAACCTCAGCTCGGCAAACTCGGCATACAAGCTGTTGCTCGAAATGGGTATCGGCAACTCTATCGGCCCGATACAAATGGGTCTTAACAAACCGATTCACTTCACCGATATAGAAAGCTCGCCCCGCGACATCGTCAACTTGACGACAGTTGCCGTAGTCGATGCCATCGTTCAAGAAAAAATCGGAAAGAAATAAGCAGCTCCTTATATTCTGATAAAGATAAAAAGCCTCGGATTTACGCCGAGGCTTTTTACATTTCTTGCATTATAGTCAACATAGATAATAAAGAAAGAGGGGGGGACGATCGTCCCCCCCCTCTTTCTTTATGACAAATCTCCTTATGAGCGGGGAGTAAAACGCAATTCTTTTCCTCGGCATGACGGTTCGACCTGACCGTTTTGAAATGCAACGACTCCATTGACAAACGTCTTATCGATCGTAACGGGAAACGTATGATTCATAAACGGCGACCAACAACATTTCGTCAGAATATTCTCGGGAGTAACGGTATAAGACTTTTTCGGATCGACCAGTACCATATCGGCATAGTAGCCGGGACGAATAAACCCTCTGCGATCGATACCGAACAATCGGGCCGGTGCATGACACATACGTTCGACAACCGTCTCGACAGGAATTTCTCCCTGTAATGATTTTTCGAGCATCACTTGCAAAGAATGCTGCACCAAAGGGCCACCCGAAGCGGCTTCGAGGCACGAGCCCTGTTTTTCGGCCAAAAGATGCGGAGCATGATCGGTCGCCACGACATCGATCCGTCCCGAGACGGTAGCCTTCATCAAAGCGATACGGTCGGCAGCCGTTTTGATTGCAGGATTCCACTTAATCAGATTACCGTATTGCGCATAATCATTGTCATCGAAATACAGATGATGCACACACACCTCTGCCGTAATCTGCTTTTCCTCGACCGGTCCATCGCTCAAAAGCGATAATTCTTTCGCCGTAGAAAGATGAAGCAAATGCAAACGTGCATTGTAACGATGCGCCAATTCCACCGCTTCGGACGAAGAGGCATAACAAGCCTCGGCACTGCGTATCAACGGATGGTAGATAACAGATAAATCTTTTCCGAATTTTTCGATATATTTCTCTTTATTGGCTTTGATGATTTCTTCTTTCTCACAATGCGTCGCGATGAGTGTCGGCGCTTCGGCAAAAATGCGGGCCAACGCCTCGGGACTGTCGACCAGCATATTTCCGGTCGAAGAGCCCATAAACACTTTTATACCGCATACCCGACGATAATCGGCTTTGAGCACCTCGTCGATATTATCGTTCGTTGCTCCGATATAAAACGAATAGTTGGCAAGCGAGGTTTGCGCCGCCCGGGAAAATTTCCATTCGAGAGCTTCGCGCGTCGTTGTCGGCGGTTTTGTATTAGGCATCTCCATATATGATGTAACCCCACCGGCCACAGCCGCCATCGACTCGGTATTTATATCGGCCTTATGTGTAAGACCGGGTTCCCTGAAATGCACCTGATCATCAATGACACCGGGCAACAGCCACTTACCGGAAGCATCGATGATTTCATCGACGTGCTCCTCGATATCGGTATAGCTATCGTCGGTATAAACGGTCGAAATAGTATCTCCCACCACCAAGACCGAAGCCTCCCGGCTTTTCCCCTCGTTTATAAGAAGTGCATTCTTTATCAACAGGCTTTTCATTCCAAACAGAAAGGATTATTGTTTTTTCTTTTGCGGATATTTTCTGAACCAACTCGACATTTTCAGTCGCAACACTCCAAACACAGCCTCTCCAAATATTCCACTGCTCATCTTGCTTACTCCCAATTCTCTATTTACAAAGATAATGGGAACCTCGGCAACCTTAAAACCGCATTTATAGGCTGTAAATTTCATTTCTATCTGGAATGCATATCCTTTGAAATGTATCTTGTCGAGATCGATGGTTTCGAGCACTTCGCGTCGATAACAAATAAATCCTGCCGTTGTATCGGCAATCTTCAATCCGGTAACGATACGGACGTATTTCGAGGCATAATACGACATGACCACACGCCCCATCGGCCAGTTAACGACATTCACTCCCGAAATATACCGAGACCCGATAGCGACATCGGCTCCTTGATGGGCACAGGCATCGTAAAGGCGTAGTAAGTCTTTGGGGTTGTGCGAAAAATCGGCATCCATTTCGAATACATAGTCGTATTTTTGCTCGACCGACCATTTGAAACCGGTAATATAAGCCGTACCGAGACCGAGCTTTCCTTTCCGCTCGATCAGATGCAGATGACCTGCAAACTCATCGGCCTGCAACCGTTTTACGATAGCGGCCGTGCCGTCGGGCGAACCGTCGTCGATGATCAACACATCAAATACATGCGGCAGTTCCATAACCGCCCGAATGATATTTTCAATATTTTCCTTTTCGTTGTAGGTCGGAATAATAACTACTCCGTCGGCCTTTTGTACTTCACTCATCTCTCGAAGTATTGGTAAGTGGGTACAAAGTTAAACGAAATAGAAAGACGGCAAAACTTCCGACAGACAAATTATAGAGAAACATACCATTTTTTCGGATAAATTACCCGACTGGTTCTATCCTCACAACTCTTTCTATGATTTAAATTTGTTTCAGGAATGTGACATGAAAACGATTATCCGCTTTATTCTTTATCTCTTCACTCTTTATTTTGAAGCAAAAAATGTAATTTTGCGGCAATTTACAATATCATGGTCGAGCTTAATTCCTTACACACTCTTTTCCAAACCAAAGCACGTAACGAAGCGCTGAAAAAATTCGTAAAAGACGATAAGTGTATGCGGCTTCACATATCGGGACTGCAAGGTTCTGCTGCTGCGTTATTGCTCGCGGGACTTCCCGAATACGGAACGACAACTCTTTTTATCGCCAATGATCCCGAAGAGGCCGGTTATCTTTACAACGACTTCATGCAGATAAGGAACGACAATCGGGTATTGTTTTTCCCCTCGGGATATAAACGTGCCTTGAAATACGGACAGACCGATCCCGCCGCCGACATTCTGCGTACCGACACGATAAACCGACTGCAACAAGCCGACGAATCCCTCATCGTGGTTACTTACCCCGAAGCGTTGTGCGAAAAGGTGGCATCGAACGAAGAATTACACCGCAACACATTGCGGCTGGCCAAAGGCGAAAAATGCGATCTGGCATCGGTAGCCGACTTTCTTACGGGTTATGGTTTCGAGCGGGTCGATTACGTTTATGAGCCGGGACAATTTGCCGTCAGGGGCAGTATCGTCGACGTTTATTCTTTTTCGTCCGATCTTCCCTATCGCATCGATACGTTCGGCGATGAAATAGAAAGCATACGCGCTTTCAATATCGACACCCAACTTTCGCAGGATCCCGTCAATGAGATTTTTATCATTCCCGATTTGCAAGCCGGCTCGACATCGGGCATATCTCTGCTGCAATTCATCGATAAAAACACATTGCTGGCGGTCAAAGACCTTGCATGGGTACTCGAACGCATGCACAGCGTAGCAACCGATACGATTTCACAACAACTGCTTCTCACCGAAGAAGGCGACTTGCACGCCAAAGAAAAATTGATCGATACCGACGATTTCTCCCGCTATGTACTCGACTTCAAACGCATCGACTACGGAGTAAAATCATTCCGCGACGAAACCGGCGCCACCTTGTCGCTCAACTGTTCGCCGCAACCGATTTATCACAAAAATTTCGACCTTGTCAGCGAATCGTTCTCCTCGTTGTTGCAAGACGGATATAAACTGTATATACTGAGCGACAGTGAAAAACAGACACAACGCATTGCCAACATATTCGAGGATAAAGGAGAGAATATACCGTTCACCCCGGTAAGCAAGACTTTGCACGAGGGCTTTATCGACAACGAACTGCATCTCTGTTTCTTCACCGATCATCAACTGTTCGACCGTTTCCATAAATACCAGCTGCGCAGCGACAAAGCACGGTCGGGCAAACTGGCCCTGTCGCTCAAAGAATTACGGCAATTCGAAGTAGGAGATTATATCGTCCATATCGATCACGGCGTAGGCAAATTCGGGGGCTTGTTCCGAACCGAACTCAACGGCAGTATGCAAGAGGTCATCAAGCTCATTTACCAGAACGACGACATACTTTTCGTAAGTATTCATGCCCTGCACAAACTGGCTAAATACCGGGCCAAAGAAGGCGAACCGCCCCGCATCAACAAACTGGGGTCGGGGGCATGGGAGAAAATGAAAGAGAAGACCAAGAGCAAGATGAAGGATATTGCCCGCGACCTCATCAAACTCTACGCGCAACGTTGCAACGAAAAAGGCTTTGCCTTCTCTCACGACACGTTCATGCAACACGAGCTCGAAGCCTCTTTTATCTACGAAGACACACCCGACCAGTTGAAATCGACGGCCGAAGTAAAAGCCGACATGGAACGCGACCGACCAATGGACCGGCTCATCTGCGGCGATGTGGGCTTCGGAAAAACCGAAATCGCCATACGGGCGGCATTCAAAGCAGCTTGCGACAACAAGCAGGTGGCCGTACTGGTTCCCACCACCGTTCTGGCATTCCAACACTACAAGACATTCAGCGAACGGCTCAAAAATTTTCCTGTAAAAGTTTCTTACCTGAGCCGTGCACGCACACCGGCACAAATCAAAGAAACGCTCAAAGGTATTGCCGACGGCAGTATCAACATCATCATCGGCACACACCGTTTGATAGGAAAAGATGTAAAATTCAAAGACTTGGGACTTCTCGTCATCGACGAAGAACAGAAATTCGGTGTCGCCGTGAAAGAGAAACTCAAACAGATGCGCGTAAATGTCGATACCCTTACCATGTCGGCAACCCCCATACCCCGCACTCTGCAATTCTCACTCATGGGGGCACGCGACCTCTCGGCCATCACGACCCCTCCTCCCAACCGCTATCCGATACAGACCGAAGTACACGCCTTCAACGAAGACATCATACGCGAGGCCGTCAATTTCGAATTGAGCCGGGGAGGACAGGTTTTCATCGTAAACAACCGTATACAACAACTCTACGAACTCGAACGGCTGGTACGCAAACTCGCCCCGGGTGTACGCACCATCGTCGGACACGGGCAGATGAATCCCGAAGAACTGGAACAGGCTATCTTGGGTTTTGCTGACTACGAGTATGACGTGCTGATCGCCACAACCATCATCGAATCGGGTATAGATATGCCTAACACCAACACGATTATCATCAACAATGCCCAAAATTTCGGTCTGAGCGAACTGCACCAACTCCGAGGCCGTGTGGGACGAAGCAACAAAAAGGCATTCTGTTACTTGCTCACACCTCCCCTGCGCGAACTGACCGTCGACGCACGCCGACGATTACAGGCAATCGAGAGTTTCTCCGAGTTAGGCAGCGGCATACATATCGCCATGCAAGATCTCGACATACGAGGTGCGGGGAATCTGTTGGGCGCAGAACAAAGCGGCTTCATCGCCGATTTGGGTTACGAGACATACCAAAAAATCTTGCGCGAGGCTGTACAGGAATTGAAAGAAGACGAATTCAGCGACCTATATGCCGAAACAAACGACGATGAACCCGAGAATTTCTCTCCCGATTGCCAAATCGAGTCGGATCTCGAACTGCTTTTCCCAAACGACTATATCCCGGGTGCATCGGAACGCATCTCGCTCTATCAGGAACTCGACAATATGGAAAAGGAGAGCGACATACAAGCCTTTGCCGAACGATTGCGCGACCGCTTCGGCCGCATTCCTCATGAAGGCGAAGAACTGATACGGGTGGTAAGCCTGCGGCGTATGGCCAAGCAGTTGGGTATGGAAAAAGTGGTACTGAAACAGGGGAAAATGATTCTTCACTTCATCTCGGACGAACATACTCGTTATTTCCAATCTCCGGCATTCGGCAAAATACTTGCCTATCTGCAAAAATATCCCCGGCGTTGCCAACTGCGCGAAATCAAGGGTAAACGTTCTATGGTCGTAGGTCAAGTCGACACGGTAAAGTGCGGAATGGAAATTCTGCAAGAAATACTCAACCTCGACGCTGCCTGACAAATTTCAAACCCCTCCTCCCCATTATGTCAAAGATGACATTCACATTCTGAACGCAGCGTATGCGGAGTGAAGAATCTCTTGCAAGGTGTTGAGTCCCTCACGGAACAATGACATTCTGAAAAACTTTGCCTTGAAGAATCCTTCTACCAAGAGTAACTCTGCATGAGATCTCTCACTTTCGTTCGAGATGACAATGAGTGTTATTCTGAGGGGTAAAATCCCGAAGAATCTCTTGCGAAACGTATGTCATTCTGAAAGGCTTTGCCTTGAAGAATCCGAGAGTACAATCGCCACCGTTGCGAGTAAGAAAGGAGAGGATTCCTCGTCGGCCTACCGGCCTCGCTCGGAATGACAAAAATATCATTCTGAATGCAACGTAAGCAGAATGAGAAATCACGCAACCGGTGATTCTTCGGGGAAACGTAACGACTCGACTTTGGAAAGACGTTCCCGCAAACGGGACATAAGAGAGCGACGCTGACGCAAGGTCATCTCGCAATCGAGTTCGAAATATTGGGACAGGACAGTCGGCCCCTCCTCTTTCACGATACGCATCACATCGTTCATAAACGGGTACTCAAAAAGAATGCGTATATCGTCCTCTACAAGACGTTCGACGATTTCGTTCGCCCGGATCGCATCGGCCGCCGCTGCCCGATAAGCCTCGATAAGTCCGCTCGTACCCAATTTTATTCCGCCAAAATAACGTACCACTACGATAAGGACATCGGTAAGTCCGAAAGAGTTGATTTGCCCCAAAATAGGTTTACCGGCCGTACCCGAAGGCTCTCCATTGTCATTCGCCCGAAACTCGGTACGGGCATGCCCCAGCATATAGGCCCAGCAAACATGACGGGCATCGTAGTACTCTTTCTGATAACGGGCGATAGTTTCCTTGACTTCGTCGAGGGTCGACACAGGTATTGCAAAGGAGATGAATTTACTCATTTTCTCCTTATACAACCCCTCGGAAAGATGAGCTACGGTAAGATAGGTATCGTCGGCCATTCGTAAAAATCACAAGAGTTGAAGCTCTTATCAGAAGGCTTTGAAACTCATATCAAGACCTTTGACCGAATGGGTCAATGCGCCGACCGATACGAAATCGACCCCGCACTCGGCATAGTCGCGTATCGTATCGATTGTAATGCCTCCCGACGATTCGGTTTCGTAACGACCGGCAATGAGCTTCACGGCTTCACGAGTAAGCTCGGGTGTAAAATTATCGAGCATAATACGATCGACACCCCCGACCCGCAATACTTCACCAAGCTCGTTGAGATTACGTACTTCGATCTCTATTTTTAGATTCTTTCCTTTCTCTTCGAGGTATCTGTGGCAACGGGTAATAGCGGCTTCGATGCCGCCGGCGAAATCGACATGGTTGTCTTTGAGCAGAATCATATCGAAAAGTCCGATACGGTGATTTACACCTCCCCCTATACGCACTGCCTCTTTTTCGAGTATGCGCATACCCGGCGTTGTCTTGCGGGTATCAAGCACCCGGGTATGCAAACCTTCGAGACGCGCCATGTATTCATGGGTAACGGTAGCGATACCGCTCATACGCTGCATGATATTGAGCATCGTACGCTCGGTCTGTAAAAGCGACTGCACCCTACCGCTTACGACAAAAGCCACATCGCCGGGTTTTACATGCGCACCATCTTCTATAAAGACCTCCATCTCCAATGACGGATCGAATGCGGCAAATACGCGCCGCGCCACATCTATACCGGCAAGAATACCTTCTTCTTTGACAAGAAGTTTGGAACGCCCCATTTCATCGGCAGGTATGCAACACAACGTCGTATGGTCGGCAAAAGCCAATGCAATCAGGTCATCAATCAGTTGATCGGGAGTTTTCATATTCTCGTTTTATATTTACTATTTTCCTTATTACGCACATTTCCCCGTATCAAAAAAGAGAAGGGAATAAAATAATCGCTATATTTGTAGCTTGGTCGGCTGTACATTTGACACCCAACGACAGGCAAATGTACGCAAAAAACCTGTAATCCTACACATGAAAATAGATTTTTTAGTCGTCGGGAAAACAGCGCAATCAGGCTTCACCGAAGGCATTACCGAATATTGTAACCGCATAAAGCGTTATATTCCGTTCGACATGGTCGTCATTCCCGAATTGAAGAACACAAAAAATCTCAGTATCGAACAACAAAAAGAACGAGAAGGCGAACTGATACTGAAATCATTCCGAGACGGCGACTTCATCGTGCTGCTCGATGAACATGGAAAGGAATTCTCTTCGATGCAGTTTGCCGAGTATATCGAAAAAAAAATGCATACGACTCCCCG
>OCQB01001348.1_pt1 | contig 20086 bp, 18 predicted proteins | sample 1538631 | NCBI WGS metagenome assembly OCQB01 (sample SAMN04571713, study PRJEB22368) | human gut metagenome | biome: human gut; material: stool | host: Homo sapiens | place: Luxembourg | collected 2012-10-19
TTTTTCAATTATAATTTGACAATAAAACAAAATAATATATAATATATGCGAGTATTGCAGGTTATTATGGAGGTAACATGAAGGAATATATAGATAATTTTTGGCATTACAGATATTTGCTGAAAGAATTAGTAACAAAGGGTATTAAGTTAAAGTATAGAAGATCATATTTAGGATTGGTGTGGACATTGTTAGAGCCGTTGCTTACAACAATGGTACTTACAGTTGTGTTCGGAAAGATATTAGGAAAAGGTGATGCAACATATCCTGTTTATATTTTGTGTGGACGTCTGGTATTTAGCTGTTTCTCCAGCACAAGTAAAATTGCCATGCGTTCCATAAGAGCTAATCAGGCGATGATTAAGAAGATATATGTACCTAAGTACCTGTATCCGTTGTCAGCTATTATATATAACTACATTTTGTTCTTACTGTCACTTATAGTGCTTGCAGCATTGTGTATAGTATTAAGAGTAAGAATGACATGGCACATAATCGAGATATTTATACCGCTAACCATATTACTTATTTTATGCGTTGCGGCGGGACTGATATTGTCTACAGTGTGTGTATTTTTTAGAGACTTAGAATACCTTTGGGAAGTAGTTATAATGCTTGTTATGTACTGTTCAGCTATTTTCTATTATGTAAATACACTTAATTCAGGTATTACTTTGGCATTACAGTTCAACCCGATATATTGTATTATTAGTAATTTCCGATGTATTTTAATGGAGCAGGGGTCTATATTTACAAGTGTAAGCTATGGATTCTCAAATCTGTTTATGATGATATATTCATTAATATTCAGTATTGTGGCACTGATAATTGGTATGTATGTATTTAAGAAGCATCAGGATGAATTCATCTTGCACATTTAGGAGGCGTTATGGAAAAGTATGTACTTGAAGTTAATAATGTCAGCATTCGTTTTAATTTAAGTAAAGAAAAAGTAGACAATTTAAAAGAATTAATATTTAAAAAAATAAAGGGCGAAAAGATTCGTTTTAACGAGTTTTGGGCTGTAAAAAATTTAAGTTTTAAACTTGAAAAAGGTGACAGATTAGGTATTCTGGGACTTAACGGTGCAGGAAAAAGTACCATATTAAAGATTATTGCCGGGGTGTACAAGCCGACTACCGGTGAAGTGGTAAGACGGGGACATATTGCCCCACTTCTTGAGTTAGGTGCAGGTTTTGATCCAAACTATACAGGAAGGGAAAACATTTTCTTATACGGTTCGGTACTTGGATTTTCACGTAAATTCCTAGAGGCTAAATATGATGAAATTCTGGAATTTTCAGAGCTTGGGGAGTTTATAGATGTACCTATTAAAAACTATTCATCAGGAATGAAGTCAAGACTTGGTTTTGCCATTGCAACAGTAGTTGAGCCGGACATTCTGATTCTTGACGAAGTTTTGTCGGTTGGTGATGCCAGATTTAGAAGAAAGTGCGAAAAGAAGATGCAGTCTATGTTTGACCATGGTGTTACAGTTCTTTTCGTTTCACATAACTTAGCACAGGTACAGAGAATATGTAACAAGGCTATTTTATTAGACCATGGAAACCTTATTGCAAAAGGAGAAATGAATGAAATGGCTGAGTTGTACAGAAAGAAGATAGAAGGATAGAATTATGAGATATACAACAAAGGGAACATGCTCAAGATTTATAGATTTTGATGTAGAGGATAATAAAGTAACTAATGTAAGGTTTACTATGGGATGCAACGGAAATACTCAGGGGGTTGCAGCATTAGTGGAAGGCATGGACATTAACGAAGTAATAAAAAGATTAAAAGGTATTGACTGCAATGGCAGGGGAACTTCATGCCCTGATCAGCTGGCGATTGCCTTGGAACAGTATTTGGAGCAGAAATAATGTTAGGAATTATTGGAGCTATGGATATTGAGGTGGATAGCCTCAAAAACGAAATGGAAAATCCCGCCATTAATATAATTGCAGGAATGGACTTTTATGAAGGTGTAATTGGCGGAAAAGATGTTGTAGTGGTAAAGTGTGGAATCGGTAAGGTGAATGCAGCTATGTGTACCCAGATATTGGCAGACAGATACAATGTGGATGCCGTTATTAACACAGGTGTTGCAGGTTCCCTTAATAACGATATAGATATATGCGACATTGTTATATCAACTGTGGCACAGGAACATGATATGGATGTAACTGCATTAGGCTATGAAAAGGGAATTATTCCGGATATGGATGTTTCTATATTTGAAGCAGACAGAAAGCTGGTGGAACTTACAAAAAAGAGTGCAAAGGAAGCAGGTCTTGATGTAAAGGTTTTTGAAGGTAAGGTTGTATCCGGCGACCAGTTTATAAGCACCCATGAAAAGAAGAAAAGCCTTAAGAACAGCTTTGGCGGTGACTGTGCTGAAATGGAGGGAGCTGCAATTGCTCATGTGGCAAGCCTGAATAACATTCCATTTCTTGTTATCAGAGCAATTTCTGACAAGGCAGATGGTGGCGCTCATATGGATTATCCCACATTTGAAAAGAAGGCAGCAGCTAATTCCATTTTGCTTTTAAATGAGATAATTAAAAACGTGTAGTATTGTGTACAGTGGCTTAGGACGGCTACGAATTTTTTAGAATAATTTGACGAACGATTACAAGTGCTTATGCCTCTGAAATGTGATATAGTAATTTTGGACGGGATGTCTTAAAACTATTTTATATTTGGGGGAATGAGCAATGTTAGAAGTTTACATAACTAAATTAGAAAAAGGGTTGGAGAGTGTGGCACCAACGGTAATGGATAAAGAGAACTTTCTGTTGATAATAGGAAGTCTTTTTTTATTAGGTGCTGTGACAAAATGGATAGTATGGCATCATTATGGGAAACTTATTAGAAGGGCAGAGAACATGCAGCATACTAAAAATGCAACTATCCGTCAGATTAAAAATAAGTATGAAGGTATCCGGCAGGTAAACGGAGAATTGCCTAATACTCTTTTGTTTGTAAAACATTATGTTAACAAAAGTAAACTATTCTATATACCAATTAGAAAAATTGATAATATTATCAGGTATTGTGTGGTTTTAATTATGGGATTTACAGCTATAGCCGGATGGTATTTATACAATAATTCGGCACAGAAAAATGTAGCATTTTCCTATGTACTGGCTGGAATTTTTGTGGCACTTAGTCTTGAAATGACAGACCGCATGGTTAATGTAGAGGATAGAAAGTCAGAGCTTGCATATTCTGTGGCGGATAATCTTGAAAACAGTGCCAAATATAAGGGCGTTGTTACTGAAAATACTGAGAATATATTGGATAATAATGATATAGATGTGGAATATAATAAAAATATGCCTGATAATCAAGAATTTTCACCATCTAAAATAGGTGAAAATGATAGTGAAGAGCAAATATTAAACCAAGTTATTGGAGAATTTTTACAATAATGTGTAGGATTTTCATAATTATTGGATTTAGTCTTGCTAAAAATGTTTTCTAAGCCTATAATTAAGGATGATTTTGGAGAAACAACGGAGGAAGAAATATGTCTAAAGTAACGCTTGATTGTTCAAAAGTTAAATCATTTATCGGGGATGACGAGTTGACAAGCATGAAGGATATTGCAGAAAATGCAAAGAAAGTATTAGTTGAAAAGACTGGAGCAGGTAATGACTTTCTTGGATGGATTGACTTGCCAATAGATTATGACAAGGAAGAATTCGAGAGAATTAAAAAGGCGGCACAGAAGATTCAGAGTGATTCAGAGGTTCTTATTGTAATAGGAATTGGTGGCTCATATTTAGGCGCAAGAGCTGCTATCGAGTTTCTCAGACATGGTTTCTATAACAATGTCTCAAAGGAAATCAGAAAGACACCTGAGATCTACTATGCAGGAAACAGCATAAGCCCATCATACTTAAAGGCTTTACTTGATGTAGTAGGAGACAGGGATTTTTCTGTTAATATTATTTCAAAGTCAGGTACAACTACTGAACCTGCTATTGCTTTTAGAGTATTCAGAGAGAAGTTAGAGAAGAAATATGGCAAGAAAGGTGCAGCAGAGAGAATTTATGCTACAACTGATAAGTCAAAGGGAGCCTTAAAGGGACTTGCAACAGCAGAAGGTTATGAAAGTTTCGTAGTACCGGATGATGTTGGAGGACGTTTCTCAGTTCTTACAGCAGTAGGTCTTCTTCCTATAGCAGTAAGCGGAGCTGATATTGACCAGCTTATGGCAGGTGCAGCAAGCGGAAGAGAGAGAGCATTAAATAGCAAATTTGAAGATAATGATGCCATGAAATATGCGGCAATCAGAAATATATTATTAAGAAAAGGTAAGTCAGTAGAGATTGTTGCTAACTACGAACCAAGCCTTCATTATGTAGGTGAATGGTGGAAGCAGCTTTACGGTGAAAGCGAAGGAAAGGACAACAAGGGTATTTTCCCGGCAGCAGTTGACCTTACAACAGACCTTCATTCTATGGGACAGTTTATTCAGGATGGCTCAAGAATAATGTTTGAGACAGTTATCAACATTGAAGAAACTGACGCAAAGATTGAAATAAGTAAAGAAGCAGAGGATTTAGACGGGCTTAACTATTTAGCAGGCAAGGATATGGACTTTGTTAATAAGAGTGCCATGAATGGAACAATTCTTGCCCACACAGATGGAAATGTACCAAATATTATAGTAAACGTACCAAAGCAGAATGAGTTTTATCTTGGTGAGTTATTATATATGTTTGAATTTGCATGTGGTGTAAGTGGTTACATTTTAGGAGTAAATCCTTTCAACCAGCCTGGTGTAGAAAGCTACAAGAAGAACATGTTTGCACTTCTTGGTAAGCCGGGATTTGAAGATTTAACAGCACAGTTGTTAAAGCGTCTATAATAAAAACTTAGATGTGATATATATAAATAAATGAGGCTTCCCTTCAGATGTAGTGAATACATCTGAGGGGAAGCCTTTTTGGATGATAAGTTATTTTATAAGTTTATAGTTTTGCCAAATCTTCCTGTGCTACAAGCTTGAAACCTTTGCTGCTAAGAAGGGATGAAACTTTTTCGTTTTCCTGTACACGGAAAATCATTAAAGCATCATCAGTATTTCTTGTTACAAAGGTGTAAGCGTAATCAATGCTAACCTTAGCATCTGCTAAAACATTAAGGACTGCAGCCATTTCTCCCGGCTTGTCAGCAATTCTAATGCCAATAACCTGTGTAAGGTTACAAATCCAATCATTATCCTTTAAAAGTGTTACTGTATCAAAAGGTTTATCAACTATAATACGAATAATACCATAGTCGCTGGAATCTGCAATTTCAAAGGCTCTGATATCTATGTTATTGTCTGCCAGAAAGTTTGTAAAATTTGCAAGATTTCCAGGTTTATTTTCTACGAAAACTGAAATCTGATTAATGTACATAAGTCTACCTCCTAAATTTTTCGTTTATCAATTATGCGGACAGCCTTACCTTCTGAACGGGTAATGGACTTTGGCTCCACAAGTTTAACCTTGGCATAAATTCCCAGCATGCTCTTAAGGGCTGAAACAATATCTTTTTCCTTCTTTTCAATGGAACTTACTGTATCTGAGAACATTTCCGGTGTCATTTCAACACGAACTTCCATGGTATCGCTGTTATTTACACGGTCAACAATAAGCTGGTAGTTAGCAGGCATACCCTGTTTAATAAGAACTTCTTCAACCTGTGAAGGATAAACATTAACACCCTTTATAATAAGCATGTCATCAGTTCTACCCATTAATCTGTGAATACGTGCATGAGTACGTCCGCAGGAACATTTTTCCTTTGTGATATATGTAATATCTTTTGTTCTGTATCTGATAATAGGGAAAGCCTCTTTAGCAAAGCTTGTAAATACAAGTTCACCAATCTGTCCGTCAGGAACAGGTTCTAAGGTTTCAGGGTCAACGATTTCCGGAATAAAATAATCTTCACAAATATGCATGCCATTTTGTGCTTCACATTCAAAAGCAACTCCCGGTCCTTCAATTTCCGTAAGACCGTAAATATCATATGCTTTAATGCCAAGCTTGCTTTCAATATCGTGTCTCATTTCCTCAGACCATGCCTCAGCACCGAAAATGCCGGCTTTTAACTTAATCTGATCCTTAAGTCCCCGTTCTTCAATGGATTCTGCCAAATATGAAGCATAACTAGGAGTACAGCAAAGAATGGTAGAACCAAAGTCAGTCATAAACTGAAGCTGTCTGTCGGTATTACCTGATGACATAGGAAGTGTAAGACATCCTACCTTCTGGGAACCACCATTTAAACCAAAACCACCGGTGAAAAGTCCGTATCCGTATGCAATATGGCATACATCTTCGTCAGTTCCACCAGCGGCAACAATGGCACGGGCACATCCGTCATACCACATATCAATATCTTTTTTGGTATAAAAGTCAACAACACGTCTTCCGGTTGTTCCTGATGTGGAATGGATTCTGATACAGTCCTTAAGTGGAACTGCCAGTAAACCATATGGATAAGCATCTCTTAAATCATCCTTTGTAATAAAAGGTAGCTTCGGTAAATCTGCTATGCTTTTAATATCGTCAGGTGTAACTCCTGCCTTGTCCATCAAGTCTCTGTAGTAAGGTACATTTTCATAAACACGTTTTACTACAGATACAAGTCCTTCATTTTGCCACTGCTCGATTTCCTCGCGGGAAGCAGTCTCAATATCTTCTTGAAAATATTTTCCCATTTTTGTAAATCCTTTCTCTCGGTCGTAAATATTTATAATATGATTTTACAATATTTAGGGTACTTGCGCAATAAACTTTTTTTAATATAAAAACGTTACAAAAACTCCCGAAAGATAGATTTCTGTTAGTAAAAAGCAACATTTTATGGTGCTTGAAATGGGCGTTTGAGCACTATAATAAAAATGTTTTTCTGCCCATAAAATCTAGTAATTCGTGGAGCTATATGGTATAGTGCAATTAAAGAAATTTGGAAGAAAATCACGTAACAAAATGTGTTTGAATAAAATTAGAATTTGGAGGCAACTAACATATGGAAAAAAGTTTAAAAGGTGTTCCGGTTGAAGGGTTCACGAAAAAGAGCCGTCAGGCGGCAGCAGAAGGAATTGTACTTCTAAAAAATGAAGACAACATTCTTCCATTTACTAAAGAAGATAAAATATCAGTATTTGGACGTCCACAGCTGGATTACTATAGAAGTGGTACAGGTTCAGGTGGAGCTGTAAATGTTGAGTATGCTACAAATATAATTGATGGATTTAAAAGCAGTAATTTATCTATAAACGAAGAACTGGTTACAGATTATGTAAACTGGATTAAAGACCATCCATTTGATAATGGCGGTGGCGGATGGGCTTGTGAGCCATGGTTCCAGAAGGATATGGACATAAGCGTTGAATATGCCAAAAAACAGGCTGAGGCAACTAACAAGGCAGTTTATATTATTGGACGTACAGCCGGTGAAGACAAGGATAACTATAACGGAGCGGGAAGTTATCTACTTACAGATGAAGAGAAAGAGAATTTAAAGAATATTACAGAAGCATTTGATGATGTGTGTGTTATTTTAAACGTATCAAACATTGTTGATGTAAAGTGGATTAATAATGAGGAGTTTAAGGGTCACATTAAGGCGGCACTTTTTGTATGGCAAGGCGGAATGGAAGGCGGTGACGCTGTTGTAGATGTATTGTCAGGAAAGGAAACTCCTAGCGGAAAGATGCCGGATACAGTGGCATTTAATTTGGAAGATTATCCATCTTTTGAAAATTTCGGAAACCAGTTTACTAATCTTTATAAAGAAGATATTTATGTTGGTTACAGATATTTTGAAACATTTGCACCGGACAAAGTTGTATATGAGTTTGGATATGGATTGTCTTATACAACTTTTAATATTGAAACATTGTCAGCAAAAGCAGATAATGGAAAAATCAGTCTTGAAATCAAGGTGACAAATACAGGTGACAGGTATTCGGGAAAGGAAGTAGTTCAGGTATATTGTAAGGCACCACAGGGCAAGCTGGGAAAACCGGCAAAGGTTTTGTGTGGATATGAGAAAACTAAGTGCCTTAATCCGGGAGAAAGTCAGATTATAAAAATTGATGTAGATGAGTATTCAATGGCTTCTTATGACGATTCAGGAGTGACAGGTCACAAGTCATGCTATGTATTAGAAGCAGGAGATTACGAAATTTTAGTTGGTAACAGTGTTAAAAAATGCGAAAGCGTATTTACATATCAGTTAGATGACATAGTTGTAGTAGAACAGTTGTCAGAGGTTATGTGTCCGGATGATGATAATTTAACTATCTTAAAGCCGGGGGCAAAAAAGGAAGATGGAAGTTATGAGAAAGTTTATATACCTTCTCAGAAGCCGACAGTTGATTTAGGAAAAAGAATTGAAGAGAATCTTCCAAAAACAATGGAAATTACCGGTGATGTGGGAATTACCCTTCAGGATGTTCATGCAGGAAAAAGCAGTGTGGAGGAATTTGTTGCACAGCTTAGTGTGGAAGAACTGGCACAGATTGTCAGAGGTGAAGGAATGAGCAACCCACGTGTAACTAAAGGAACGGCTTCAGCTTTTGGTGGATTAAGTGATTCATTATTTAACTATGGTATTCCGGCAGCCTGTACGGCAGATGGCCCTAGCGGACTTAGAATGGAAGCTAAGGCTACACAGCTTCCTATTGGAACTGCTTTGTCAGCATCATGGAATCCGAAGCTTGTAAGGGAACTTTATACCATGGAAGGAATGGAACTTTGCAGAAATGAAGTTGATACACTTTTAGGACCGGGAGTTAATATTCATCGTCATCCTCTTAACGGAAGAAACTTTGAATATTATTCAGAAGATCCGTATCTTTCAGGAACTATGGCAGTAGCATCTACAGGTGGTATTAAAGACGGTGGTGCCTGGGGAACTATCAAGCATTTCGCCCTTAACGGTCAGGAAGCACACAGATTTAAGATTGACGCAGTTTGTTCAGAAAGAGCTATAAGAGAAATTTATCTTAAGTCCTTTGAAATGGCTGTAAAGGAAAAAACGGTTATGACTCTTATGACAAGTTATAATCCTATAAACGGACATTGGGCAGCTTCAAACTATGACCTTTGTACAACAGTTCTTCGTGGAGAATGGGGTTATGAAGGTATTGTTATGACTGACTGGTGGGCAAAAATGAATGACGTTGTGGAAAAAGGTGAGGAATCAGGTCAGAAAACCCGTGATATGGTTCGCTCACAGAATGACGTTTACATGGTTGTCAATAACAATGGTGCTGAAATTAATTCAAATAATGATGATACAGAGAAGTCTGTTGAAGAGGGAAGACTTACAGTTGGAGAGCTTCAAAGAGCAGCAATTAACATTTGTACATTTATTTTGAATGCACCGGTTATTAATAGAGAGTTAGTTGATACTGACGTGGCTAAACATTACGGGGCAGTGTCTGAGGATAAGGCAGAATATGATGTACAGAAGTTAGCAGACAGTGATAAGATTATGTTTGATGGCAGGAAAACTGCGACAATGGTTGTGGAAGATGAAGCAGAATATTCTACTATTGTGAATATTTCTTTTGCAAAATCAAATCTTGCCCAGTCAACGGTAAATGTTAATGCCAACGGTGAGACTATGGTTGTTATCCAGACTAACGGAACTGATGGTAACTGGATTACCCAGAAGTTATGCAAGGTTAAGTTAGACAAGGGCGTTTACAACATTGAACTGGAGGATGTTTTAGCAGGTATTGAAGTTAAGTACATACAGTTCAAGAAGATAAAGAAGCATAAAGGAAAATAATAATTGAAAATGTCATCTGAAAAATTTAATTGAAGCTTTAGATGGAGATTTTGGGCGGAATTTTTAGTTGAAGATTTTAGATGGAAGTTTTAGATGGAAGTTTTAGGTGGAGATTTAATGGTGGCTTAAAATATAGCTAAGCTGCGTTAAATATAAAGAATGAGAGCGAAAAAGCTGTTGCACTTAGGTGTGGCAGCTTTTTTGGTGGGAAGAAGGTGCAATTACCAGAAAAATGATGATTTTATATAAAAGTCCCGGTAGGAATCGCACCTTCGTCGGCTGAAATTGTTTGCAATTACCCGGAAAAGACAAATTTATGAATTGATTCCGGGTAATTAAAGGGTTAAAAACAACAATATGCGCAGCAAAGAACCGGGAAAAAGATATAAAATGCCAAAATCCACGTAAATACCGGTTGTATTAACCGGTGAAAAGGCTATTCATGCCAGGATATTTTTGTGAAATTGCTGTTTTCCGGGTTCAATTCATTGATTATAGCCTGTAAGGCGCCAATTTCTACCAGGATATTTAAAACAAATCAAATCTTTCCCGGTTTGATTTGTTTATACGTAGTCAAATTATTGGGAAGAAGCACTTTTGTATTTTATTTCCGGGTAATTAAAACACTTGAAATATTGATACAATTATGATAGAGTAGCAACGCATGGAAAATTTTGTCTAAATATGTGGAAAATGAAAAGTCAGGAAAGACAAAATCCCTTAAAGTTAAAACATATAATAGAATAAATAACAGACGCTTGTTAACTATATCAGTAGAATAATAGATATAACTTTGAGTGCAAGTGTTACTTTAAATTAATGAAAAGTTTAAAGACGAAAGAAGTATTAAGCATTTGAATTTCAAATGTTGTAATAAATATAAAAATTGAAAGGGGAATTGCATATGATTAAGAAAATATTAGCAATTACAATGGCAACAACATTAATTATTGTAGGGGGGTGGGAACCAACAAGTATTTATGCGGTAGATAATACCACAGTATCTATGGTAGGGGAGGATAATCAGAACTTCACCGAAAATATGGAAGATTATGAGTACATAGAGCAAAAAGTTGAGGACGAATTAAGTGTAGATACAGGTTTGCTTGAACCGCAGGTGGAAGAGGCTTTAAATGAACAGGGTGTGTTTGATGGCGAAATATGTCAATATTCGGAAACATATATTGACGAACTAAATAAACTTAATCCAGAGGATATAGAAGTACAGGCTGAATATTATGCAATAAAGGATACGGAGGAGTTAAATGGAGTATCTGTTACAGACGAAGAAATGGTGCCGGTTTCAGATGAGGAAATTAATGCGTATATTGCGGAAGAGTATTATGATGAGGAGGCAGAAGACAGTGAGGAAGACAAAGTTTCTGTCATTGAAGGTATATTAGAGGGTATTGGAATAAGACCTCTGCAGGTAAAAGCAAAGACACAGCATAAAGGTGGAACAAATGATAAGAAAAATAAGACAATGCTTAAGAAAACAATTATATGTACGAAAGCAAAAAATAAAAAGAACTACCTTTATGTTCATGCAATTTTTAAGTGGGATCAAATGCCCAAATACAGAGAGTTAGATACGATAGCAATGAAATGGGATAATGTGGTATATGATTACGCATATGCTGGAAAAACATCGGTGAGTCATTTCTGGACAAAACATCAATATGAGCACAGAACTGATGGTGGAAGTGTGATACTAAATGAAAAATATGTATCAGAATCAGTTAATATGAAGTATAATGATAATTATAATACTTTGAAGAATAATCAGTATTATTTAGATAATTATGGAATACGATGTGCATTTAAACTTCATAAAAATAATGATACTGCTCTTGCAAACTTCCCATATGTAAAAACTAAAGAATATTCAAATGAGGGAATAGGTATAATTTTCTATTTGAAAAGAAAGTCAAACATCGTTGTATTCCACCCGTATTATAAACACATACAGACAAAAAAAGATTGGGTTTCAGTGGCGGTGTGCTTGGCAGATGATGGAAAGTTTACAGCTATATATACATTAGTGACAGGAAAGAATAAGAGCGTAGAGGAATCATATGCTGGTGTTGATAAAGCATTTAAGTTTACAATTAAATAATTAGGTGATAAATATATGAAGAAAAAAACAGTAATAACAGTTGTGATAGGTGTAATCATTGCCCTAACAATAATTACAAGTATATATGGAAAGAATCCAATATATAATTATGTAAAAAATAAATATTTTCCTGATGTACTTAATTTAGAAGAGCAGTATGGAGTGAAAAATTATAAAACAGGAAACCAGACAATAGAGGTAGATGGATACACAATGGTTATGGATCAGTATTTTTTTGAGAGTGATAAATCAGCAGGCTATTTGAGGATAAAAGTGATGTACCCTGATTTGGATATGCGGGAAATGGAAACGGATAGTGGAAATGACGAAAATCTATTTAATTTCGGTTTAGATGACACAAGGTACTTTTTTGCCACTGATGTTAAAGGTGAAGGCTTTAAGGAGGGAATAACGGCATGCACATCATATCAAAAGATTAGAGCAATTCAAACAAATAAAGCAATGTATATCTATTTTAAATTTTGTTCTGAAGATGGAGGAATATACAACGGCAAAGTATTTCTCCATGACCGCAAAGCCCAAAAAGGCATAGGGTACAGCGATTATGCAGGTAAGGAAAAATATGCCATAGGTGTTTTTGATTTAACAAAGTAGTAGAGTAATTTAGTGTATTTAGTAATGCTCTAAAAATAGTTTTACTTTTTTTGGAATATAGAATATAATTAATTTATCAGTCAAGGGGCAACAAAATTTGAACCCCGGAAATATTTTTTACAGGAGGCAAAAATGAAAAATATCAAAGTTAAGGTTATGGCAATTATGCTGGTAGTTGTTATGGTATTTACAGGATGTGCTACACAGCAGTCAGACATTAAGATTAATGCTGATGGAACAGGAAAGGTTACTGTTAATGTAGAAATTGATGAAGAAGCATACATTGATGCTACACTTAAGATGCTTAAGGCAAGTGGGCTTTCAAATGTGGAAATTGCATTATATGAGAAGGAACTAAGAAAAGAACTTCCTAAATCATTTGCAGAAGCAGGAGCTAAGAAGGTTGTAAGAGATGGTAAAACATATTATCAGATTACAAGAAATCAGACTATCAAAAAAGGAAACTTAAGTCAGGATATAACTGAAGGTGGAGAAGGTTATGTAACAACTGATACATTTTATTTAAAAATGGACTTCGCTTCACAAATGAACGATTTAGGCGGAATGGATGCAGGAATGGTTGACGGAGACATAGCAAGTCAGTTTAAGGCAGCAGGTCTTGATATGGATTCATTAGTAAAAATGACAGTAAATGTTGAAATGCCAAAGGCAATTGTTGCAACAACAGGAACAATTAGTGAAACAAACAAAAACATTGCAACATTTGATGTTAAGATTTCAAAGAATCAGACATTATTTGCAACTACAAATTCAAATGTAACTTTAGAAACAGCAAAAGCTAAATACAAAGCTGACAATACTATTAGCAAACCATCTGTTAAGAAGTTAAAAGCAAATAAGGTTTCTAAAAAGGCTAAAAAAGCTACTGCAACATTGAAGTTTTCTAAGGTTAGCGGAGCAAAGAAATATCAGGTACAGTATTCTACAAAAGGTTCATTTAAGGGAGCAAAGACAAAAACAATAAAGAAAACCACATACAAGCTTACAAAGCTTAAAAAGGGAACAAAGTATTATGTAAGAGTCAGAGCTGTAAAATACAATATGTCAAAAGATACAGTATACAGCAAATGGACAAAGAAGAAGGCTGTTAAAACAAAGAAATAGTTAGAAATAATATAAGGTTTACATAGCGGGGCTGTCATTTTAATGATTTATAAGCGTTAAAGTGGCAGCCCCTAAAAATGCTCTGAGGGAAACTTAAGACTAAATATTAAAGGATATAAAAAGTTATGAAAAGATTGATGATTTTGATAATAGCAATAGCGCTTATTGTACCAAGTGAAAAAAGTGTAGAAGCATCAAAAATAAAAGGTGTAGAAGTTAATGTAGTTAACGCAACAAATAAGTACATTAAAATAACTGTTAACAATAAACGAAAGAATAGTGTATATATTTCCAAAAGATTTGTATTAAAAAAGAAGGTTAAAGGAAAGTGGAAGAAAATACATTTTAAGAAAGGCGTTAAGTTTGCGAAAACCGTAACAATATTACAAAATGAAAAGAAGCCGATAAAGATAAAATGGAAAAAATATTTTGGCAGGAATTTAAAAAAAGGTAAATATAAAATAATCTTTATAAAAGCAAATCGTTTTTCTTTACAATAATGGATATTTTACACCGGCAAGACAACTACCTGTAGGAGATGGTGGGATTTTATTCAGAGATACTGCTTATAGGGAGCTAGGAAAGTAAGTTAGGAGTGAAGATGGATTATTTTAATATTGGTAATAATTTATATTTGTTAACAATTATAATAAGGATGTTTATAGGAATTATTCTTATTTCAAAATTTCTTAAAATCAGACATAAACAAACAGTTATAATTTTGTATTATTCTATAGTATTAGGTGAAATGATTTTATTTGTCACAAATGATAAAATATTAGGAACGATAATTGGCTTGCTAATTGGAGGTATATTAGGAATAATACTAAGCAAGTACGGAAATAAAAGAAGTATTTCTGAATATATTGTTATATTTATAAATATTTACGCAACAATAGAAGCCGTGTTTTACCATTTGGATGTAAATTTTTCCGAAATACTGAAAACATATGATGATATTTATGTGGATTATAAAACGATATACGCAAAAATAATCATTACATTCATTTTAAGCAATATCATATTGGTATTGGTTAAGTTAAAACGGAAAGATACTAAAAATGAGGGCTGTCTGGTAAAAGCGATAGGAGCATATTATATAATTGCTGCTATTTTTTCTAACACCATGCATCCATTGGACGAACCGGATACATATTTTGATTTTTGGCTTCCATTGCTGAATGTAAATTATAGTCCGTATTGCTATATCATACCGGAAATCTTTTTAATAATAGTTTTAGCTTTGATATTAAAAAAGATTTATTTGGAAGATAATGAAAAATAATGAAAAATAAGTCTCTTATGAGAACATCTTTGAGAACAAAACCAAAAAAGGGGCTGAAAAGTTCCTTTTTACTCCTCATTTTCTTTTTCATAATGAATAAATTCATAAGTACTGTATTTTTCAGCGGTTTCCTTCATCCATAAATAAACCCGGTTACGCAAATCCTCTTTGGCAGCTTTACGGCTAAGAGTAGGGTTTGCATACATTGGGTCGCTGCAATATATGGTAATGGCGGGTTTCTTAAATATCAGTCCCAAAGGAAAATTACGTTTGCGGTAAGTTACAACCATAGCCACTATCGGGGCGTTTAAAAGTACAGGGTAAGCAAAACTGGCACTTTTAAAAGGACGTATGCCTACATAATAAGGCCATATATGTGCTTCAGGATAGATAGTTATGCAGCTGCCCTGATGATAACGTTTAGAAACTGTGTTAAGCATTTCCTTCATACTTGCCATGTCGTAGCCAAGGGGCATAGCACCAAGCATTGCAACTAAATGGTAAAGTCCTTTAATGGAAAAAGCATCATTTCCGGCCATAAAATAAGTACGGTGTCCCCAGCCTGAAACATCGGCAGAAAGAAGAGGGTCAATATGCATGGTGTGATTGCTGTACAAAAAGCAACCGGATTTTAACCGCCTTATAGCACCGCGATTTTTAACATGAAGCCCTACGACAATGGTATTGAAAATCTTTACCAAAGGAAACACTATAAGATAGTACAAAATATCTGCAAAGAAATTCCACAGAAAACCGGTGTGAATCCACTTATAGTCCGGGGGAAGAGCCTGAGTTTTTATCCCGTTAGTTGCCGCAAAATCATCATTTAATTCATCTGTATAGTAAATTGTTTTCATAAAAATCCTTTTCCGTTAATTTCACTAGAACACTATTATTTATCTATTTGTTTATGATGCCCAAAATCATTTCTTCCATACTGTCCATACATTTATCAAAAGCCCATTGCTTTGCGAAATCAGCATAATCCAGACTTCGCTGTTCCTTTTCCTTAGGATGTTCAATCCAGTAGTCAATTTTCTTAGCCAAATCCCCTACATTGTTACATTTAAACAGGTTTTTGTCATCAAGGGCAAAGTACCGGGTAGCGGAACGGGGGGAGTTATTAATAACAGGTACAAGACCACAGGAAATGGCTTCTAAGCAGGAAATGGCTTCAAGCTCAATTTCCGCGGCATGGACGTAAAGGTCAGCTGTTCCTAAAACCTTAAGCAAATCCGTTCTTGAATAAAACTTCATTGTAGGCTGTATTGGCAAATGTCTTTTAGAATACTTTATCAGGTTAGATTTCTGAGGACCGTCCCCGGCAAAAATCAGCTGGATACGGTTTCGGTATTTACTTTTATTTACAGCTTTTAAAAGCACAATGTGAGTTTTTTCACGACTGTAACGTCCGGTAAACAATATACGGAAAAGACCGTCATTAACGTGATACTTTGGAATATCACGGTTAAACTGGCGGTTAACTCCGTTGGAAATAACATGTCCCGGAGTAGGCCCTACCACCTTTTCAAAGGTATCACGAATAAATTGGGTAGGGTAGTGAATGGCATCACAATAACGGTACAAATGTTTATAGAAAAACTTATATACATTTTTATTAAAATGCTTATCATTCATTAAAAAGAAATGATTAGAAAAATTTTCTGCCTGGCAATGGAAACCGGCAGACAGGGGAATGCCGTATTTGTGACAATATCTTGCAACGTAGCATCCTGTAAGAAAAGGAACCATAACGTGAACGGCATCCACGCCCTTTAGAGCCTTTGCCACGACTTTTTTATCAGGCTTTGAAATATTAACTCCGTTTTTCTTAACATAATTATTAAAAGGCCCAACGTTTAATGTTTTTACAATATAATAACCGTCTTCGCCGGCCTTGTCTGCGTCAGGGCAGATAACACGAACCTCATGGCCCTTAGCCTTTAGGGAACGTATAAGGTTCATAGCGGCAATGGTAGTACCGTTATTTTCTTCTCCAAGGACATCGCTAACTACTGCAATTATCATACTAATCTCCATTCTGTCACGGCTTATGACATATATATTAAAAAGGTAAAACCTTTCTTAATCTCACATATTGGTATTTTAATATAGGCAGTACATGAAATCAAGAAATAAAAAACATACAAAAACATATATTTGTTGCAATAACCGGACACTGCTTTGCTTGATTTGAAACCGGAAATTTTGTATACTATATTTTATATAGGCGAATGTCAAAAGTACCTTTGGCACTGCCATCATTTAAGGCATATTATTTTGCCTGAATATCAGCTAAGTATTACAGATACAGACTGAAAAGTTAGGATTGCAGGAGGAGAAAATGATAACATTAAGCAAAGGCGGCGCGTATCTCATTAACGGTACAGAAGTGATTGAGGACGGTCAGGAAGAATTACTTAAGAGCAAATTAGGAGATAAGTATCTTTCAAAAGAAGATGCAGCAAAGAATACTATTGCATACGGCATCTTAAAAAATCACAATACATCAGGAAATATGGACAAGCTTCAGATTAAGTTTGATAAGCTTACATCCCATGATATTACATTTGTAGGTATTATTCAGACAGCAAGAGCTTCAGGACTTGAGAAGTTCCCTATACCATATGTACTTACAAACTGTCACAACAGTTTATGTGCAGTTGGAGGAACAATTAATGAAGATGACCATATGTTTGGTCTTACATGTGCTAAGAAATACGGCGGAATTTATGTTCCACCTCATCAGGCAGTTATTCATCAGTTTGCAAGAGAAATGCTTGCCGGTGGCGGAAAGATGATACTTGGCTCAGATTCACATACAAGATACGGTGCCCTTGGTACCATGGCTATGGGTGAAGGCGGACCGGAGCTTGTTAAGCAGCTTCTTTCCCAGACATATGATATTAACATGCCGGGAGTTATTGGAATTTACATGACAGGAGAGCCTGCTAAGGGAGTGGGACCTCAGGACGTGGCACTTGCCATTATCGGAGAAGTTTTTGACAAAGGATATGTTAAAAATAAAGTTATGGAATTTGTAGGACCGGGAGTTTCAAATCTTAGTGCTGATTTCAGAATCGGCGTAGATGTAATGACTACAGAAACTACATGTCTTTCATCTATTTGGAGAACAGACGAGAAGATTAAAGAGTTCTACGATATTCATGGAAGAGTAGAGGAATACAAGGAGTTAAATCCGGGAGCAGTTACTTACTATGACGGAATGGTATACGTTGATTTATCAAAGATTAAGCCTATGATAGCAATGCCTTTCCATCCAAGTAACACATATACTATTGACGAGGTAAATGCTAACCTTGAAGATATTTTAAGAGATGTTGAAAAGAAAGCCCTTGTCTCATTAGACGGACAGGTTGATTATAAACTTACAAACAAAATTAAGAATGGTAAATTATACGTGGATCAGGGTATTATTGCAGGATGTGCCGGCGGTGGATTTGAAAATATCTGTGCAGCAGCAGACATTCTTACAGGAAAGAATATCGGATCGGATGAATTTACCCTTAGCGTATATCCGGCTTCAATGCCAGTATACATGGAACTTATTAAAAATGGTGCAGCAGCCTCCATTATGGAAGCAGGCGGTGTTATGAAGACAGCTTTCTGCGGACCTTGTTTTGGAGCAGGAGATACACCGGCAAACAATGCATTCAGTATCAGACATTCTACACGTAACTTCCCTAACAGAGAAGGAAGCAAGTTGCAGAACGGACAGATTGCATCAGTTGCACTTATGGATGCAAGATCAATTGCAGCTACAGCAGCTAACAAGGGATATCTTACAGCAGCAATAGATATGGATGTTGAATACAAGGGACGTAAGTATCATTTTGATAAGACTATTTACGAAAACAGAGTATTTGATTCTCACGGTGTTGCTGACCCTGATACGGAAATCCAGTTTGGCCCTAACATTAAGGACTGGCCGGAAATGGTTGCACTTACAGACAATTTGTTACTTAAGGTGGTATCAGAAATACATGACCCTGTAACAACAACTGATGAACTTATTCCATCAGGTGAAACTTCATCATACCGTTCTAACCCATTAGGACTTGCAGAATTTGCACTTTCAAGAAAAGACCCTGAATATGTAGGAAAGGCAAAGGAAGTTCAGAGAAGCAGGCCAGTGTATGTGTGAATATTCAGATGAATATAAGAAGATTCTTGAAACAATCAAGAAGGAATTTGCTGATGTGAATAAAGAAAATTTAGGTGTAGGAAGTACAATTTATGCTGTAAAACCTGGTGACGGTTCAGCAAGAGAACAAGCTGCATCATGTCAGAAGGTTCTGGGCGGATGGGCTAATATTGCTCAGGAGTACGCTACAAAGAGATATCGTTCAAACCTTATTAACTGGGGTATGCTTCCATTTATTTATGAAGAGGAAGAGCTCCCATTTAAGAAGGATGACTTTATTTTCGTTCCAAATATTGCAGAGGCAGTAAAGAATAAGACAACAGAAATTCCGGCATATGTAGTTGGCGATGAATTAAAGCCATTTACATTAAAGCTTGGTGAAATGACAGATGATGAACGTGACATTATATTAAAGGGTTGTCTCATTAACTACAACAGAGTTTAAAATCAATCTTCCGGAAACAGACAAGTCGGAAAAATATAAGCATAATGTATGCAGATGGAGGACACCATATGGGAAATAAATTAGCCATAACAAAAGATGACTGTTACTTATTTGGTAAAGGCATTAATTATGAAATATATGAGAAACTGGGTGCTCATATTACGGAAATAGATGGAGTTAAGGGAACATACTTTGCAGTATGGGCTCCCCATGCAGCTAATGTTGCAGTTATAGGCGATTTTAATGACTGGTTAGGATTTAATCACAATATGACTATGGATAATGATTCAGGAATATGGGAGCTGTTTATTCCGGAAGTTGGAGAAGGAGCAATGTACAAATATGTGATTTCCACGGAAAGTGGAGACACATTGTACAAGTCCGACCCATATGGAAACTGGGCGGAAGTCAGACCGGGCAATGCTTCAAGAGTAACCAATATTGATTCATATAAATGGAATGATTCCAAGTGGATTCATCAGAAGGCATCGGAAAGTCACTACGAACTGCCTATGTCAATTTATG
>OCQB01001357.1_pt1 | contig 20034 bp, 18 predicted proteins | sample 1538631 | NCBI WGS metagenome assembly OCQB01 (sample SAMN04571713, study PRJEB22368) | human gut metagenome | biome: human gut; material: stool | host: Homo sapiens | place: Luxembourg | collected 2012-10-19
TAATTATGTCTAATTTTATTAAAATATCAAAACTACTCAAAAAAAGAGGCATATTCCTTTTTGAACATGCCTCTTTGTCAACAACCTGAACAAAATAAACGTAACTATCTGTTACGTTTATTTTCTTACTAACTATTGAAATTCACTGTAAATATTTGTATCAAATTGATGTTGGTCATTACCAGTGGCTAATAGTTTATTATTATCTACTAAGAAATAAGTATATTCTAAAATATCTTGATTATTAGAAGCTATAGGATCATCCCATGTAAGATCTAAATGATACCAATTACTTCCTAGATTAACACCATTCCAGACGTGTTTATCATTAGATATTTTGTAACTCTTGACTTTTAAATCTTCTAAGAATAATTCCATGGCATCAGTGTATCCTCCACAAAGACTGTAACCTTGTAGTAGGGGACCATATGCTATATCGGATTGATAATTAATAACACCATTGTCACTTCTATCCTTATCATACCTACTATGATTAATTATATAGTCATGACTTGCTTTTATCTTATCAGCTGTACTCATTGTATCAGTCCATATCCTGGACTCAATTTCTCTAACTTTATTTAACACAAGAGTCTTAACATTATCATTATAATTATGTTCAATATTAATAGTAACTTTTCTAGCTTCATCATAATTAGTAGTTATTCTTTTGAAACTGTTAAAGGGGTGAACAAAGTTGTTGATAGTAGATAAAGTTTTTTGATCATCTGCTAAAGCCTTAACATTATCTAAACAACTAGTATCTTTCTTACAATAAAAAGTAAAGCTTTCTACTCCAGAGTTTAAGACTGTATAATATAAGTTTCTAACTTCTTCTTCTGTTTCTGGTGAGAAGTTATTAGTTAATGATACATAAGAAAAACTATAATCCCTTGTATAGTCATTAGATTCTGTTAAAGTAACTTCTTCCTTTGTAAAAATTTCTTTATAAATGTTATATATCTCATTTTGATAAATATAACTACCTATAAAAAGGCCTATAAATATAATTAGTACAATAAATTTTTTCATTGGCATCTCCTTTTAATTAATTTTAACAATTATGTTATTTTCTGTCTATAATAAGTTAAAAAAGTTTAAGAAACGTTTGCACTAACCGATAATTTTTGGTAAAATTAATACGAAAGAATTAAAGGGAACGAGAGATGAGATGCTCTTTTTTTTAGTAAGTAGGAGGAAAGTTTATGGCAACAATATATAATGATGACTCAATTAAAATACTAGAAGGTTTAGAAGCTGTAAGAAAAAGACCTGGTATGTATATCGGATCAACTGATAAAAAAGGACTTCACCATCTAGTATGGGAAATAGTTGATAATGCAATAGATGAAGCGATTAATGGTTATGGTAAAAAGATAGTAATAACTATTCATGAAGATAAAAGTATAAGTGTTAAAGATGAAGGACGTGGTGTACCTGTTGGAATGCACTCATCGGGAAAACCTACTCCGGAAGTTATTTACACTGTTTTACATGCTGGTGGTAAGTTTGAAGAGTCTGGTTATAAAGTATCAGGAGGACTTCATGGTGTTGGTGGTAGTGTTGTTAATGCTTTATCTAAATGGATGGAAGTTACTATTGAACGTGATAAAGGTATTTACTTTATTAGATTTGAAGATGGGGGAAAAGTAGCACAACCCTTAAAAAAGATAGGTACTAGTAATAAGACAGGTACTATGGTTAGATTCTTACCAGATGATACAATTTTTTCAACTATAAACTTCTCCTTTACTACTATATGTGAAAGAATGCAAGAATCTGCTTTCCTTTTAAAAGGATTAACAATAGAGGTTAATGACTTAGAAGATGATCGACATGCTACTTTTCATTATGAAAAAGGACTAGAAGAGTTTGTTGATTATCTAAATGAAGGTAAATCAACTCTTCATAAAACACTAGTTTTTGAAGGCGTTAAAGACAAAATGGAAATAGATATTGCTATGCAGTATACAGATACTTATCAAGAAAATATTGTCTCTTTTGTTAACAATGTAAAAACTAGTGACGGAGGAAGTCACGAAGTTGGTTTTAAGACAGCCTTAACTCGTGTCTTTAATGACTATGCTAGAAATAATGGTTTTATCAAAGGAAAAGAAAAAGCCTTTGAAGGAAGCGATGTAAGAGAAGGACTTACCGCTATTATCAGTTTGAAAATACCAGAAGAACTATTACAGTTTGAAGGACAGACTAAAGGAAAACTAGGAACTCCCCAAGCAAGAACTGCTGTGGATGCCTTAGTTACTGAGAAGTTACAATTTTTCCTAGAAGAAAATAAAATGGTAGCTACTGATATAATTAATAAATCCTTAAAGAGTAAAACAGCAAGAGAAGCAGCTAGAAAAGCAAGAGAAGAAGCAAGAAAAGGTAAAAATAAAGTATCTAAAGAACGAGCATTATCAGGTAAGCTTTCTCCAGCCCAGAGTAGAGATAAAACTAAAAAAGAATTATTCTTAGTAGAAGGAGACTCAGCAGGAGGTAGTGCTAAACAAGGAAGAGATAGACGTTATCAAGCAATTCTTCCTTTACGTGGAAAAGTTTTAAATACGGAAAAGACTAAAGAGAGTGATATTTTAAAGAATGAAGAGATAAATACCATGATTTATACTATTGGAGCTGGATATGGAGCAAACTTCGATATAAATGATTGTGAGTATAACAAAGTAATAATCATGAGTGATGCTGATGAAGATGGTGGTCATATTCAGTGTTTATTACTAACATTCTTCTATCGTTATATGAAACCTTTAATAGAAGACGGTAGACTTTATGTCGCTTTGCCACCACTATTCAAGATTCAAAGTGGTAAAAATATCGAATATGCTTATACAATTCAAGAAATGCAAGAAAAAACAAAAGATAAGAAATGTGAAGTACAAAGATATAAAGGACTAGGTGAAATGAATGCCGACCAGTTATGTGAAACTACAATGAAACCAGGTACTAGAACTTTAATTAGAGTAAAAATAGAAGATGCTCAATTAGCAGAAAAACGTGTATCAATATTAATGGGAGACGATGTACCACCTCGTAAAGAGTGGATTGAAGAAAACGTTGAATTCTCCTTAGAAGATGATTATAAGATTTAGGTGATTAATAATGTATGATAGTGGCGAAGAATTTTTAAATGAACTATATAAAGATTTACATATATCAGATATAGTTATGCATACAGCAGATAAAAGTGATAGTCCAACTACTAAAATAAATAAATACTTAGCCCGTCTTGATAGAGTAGTTAATAAAGCTCATCAGAAAGAACATGACTGGAACTTATTTAAAAGCTTATGTCATAGTAAGTATGTCATTAAAGAAGAAGATATTAAAGAAGATTATATAGCTAAAAAGATTTCTTCCACTACTTCTCGTGATAAAGTAATATATAACACGATAACAGCTAGTAAAGATTCACTTGATACTTGGATAGATTTTCTTGGTAGTTTAGAAGATGAAGAAATGTGGGTAAAGTTATGGATATTTAAAGGAATTACTTCGATGGGTAACTATAACGATGATAGAAAAGCTTTTTCAAGAAGAACAAAGCATACAACTAGTCCTTTTCCGATGTTTGATCCTGTAATAACACTAGATGTAATTGATAAAGTAAAAACACTTATTAAGACAAATGATCAAGAACTAATAGATGATGCTATTACAAGTGAAAGTTTTGCTAGACTTTATGCTTACTACTTTTCAATGAAAAGAGAAGAAATACTAAAAAGAAATAAGACTACTAATGGTGAGTGGATTCATTATGAAGGTGTAAGTGATAGAATAAGATTAAGAAGTGATATCATTGGAAAAGGTACTTTATGGTGTATTGAAAATAGAAAAGATGCTAAAGAAATATTAGAAAATGGTGTTATTGATATTTATTATTCTTATGATGAAGAAAAAAAACCAACTATTCCAAGATTAGCTATTGTTAGTAGTAATAAAAATATTAAAGAAGTAAGAGGAATAGGACATAGTCAAAATATTGAACCATTTATGGAAGATATATTAGAACGTAAACTACTTAGTTATAATTATAATGAAAAGGTAAATAAAATTTTAACTAATATAAGACGACTAACTTACTTGACGGAGAAAGAAAACTATAGTAAAAGTGATATAGAGTTTCTTTATGAGATAAAAGAAAAGATTGGCTTCTTTGGGTATTCTAAAGATGAGAGAATAGAAAAGCTAAAAGCTAAGAGAAATATGCAAAAAGATTTAGCTTACTACTTTGATTGTCAAGAAGATGAAGTAGCGATTACGAAAGAAGGTATTAAAGATAATACTATTTGTTACTATGGTGATATTAGTGAAACTAATGAAGAACTTAATATTTCTCTTCCTAAGTACGTAGTAGGAGATGTAAGATGTCCTAATTTAGTATCAACTAAAGGCTTAGAAAGATTAGAAGTAGTGACTAATGATTTATCTTTACCTAAAATAGATAGTAAGTTAGCATCACTAAAAGAAGTATGGGGTTATGATACAGCAGGTATTTTAGATAAGAAACAAGATAAGAAGATGTAGGTGATATAAATGGAAAAAACAAAAGAAATTATTGAAAAGATAAGGGAATATACCCTTGAAGATATTATGGGGGAAAGGTTTGGAAGCTATTCAAAATATATTATTCAAGAGCGTGCTATACCTGATGCTAGAGATGGATTAAAACCAGTTCAAAGACGTATTCTATATTCTATGTATAAAGAAAAAAATACCTATGATAGACCTTATAGGAAAAGTGCTAAGACAGTAGGAGATGTTATTGGTAATTACCATCCACATGGTGATAGTTCTATTTATGAGGCTATGGTTAGAATGAGTCAAGAATGGAAGAGTAGATATCCTTATATTGATATGCATGGTAATAATGGTTCTATCGATGGTGATAGTCCAGCAGCTTATCGTTATACAGAAGCAAGACTTTCTAAAATTAGTAATGAAATGTTAAGAGATATTAATAGAGATACGGTAGAGTTTGCTCCTAACTTTGATGATAGTTTAAAAGAACCTACTGTTTTACCAGCTAGATTTCCTGCTCTTCTTGTTTATGGAACACAAGGTATTTCTGCTGGATATGCTACTAATATACCACCTCATAACTTAGGAGAAGTAATAGATGCTGCTATTTACTTAATAGATAATAGTGAAGCAACACTTGATGAGTTAATGAACTTTGTTAAAGGACCAGACTTTCCAACTGGTGCTATCATTGAAGGAAAAAAAGGATTACTTGATGCTTATCAAACAGGTAAGGGTAAAATAATAATTAAAAGTAAATATGAATTTGAAGAGAAGAATGGTAAAACATCTTTAGTAATTACGGAAATTCCTTATGAAGTTAATAAAGCTTTACTAGTTAAAAAGATAGATGATATAAGACTAGATAAAAAGATAGATGGAATAGTAGAAGTAAGAGATGAGTCTGCTCAAGATATTAGAATTGTTATTGATTTAAAGAAAGGTGTTAATAAAGAATTTTTAGTAAACTTCTTATTAAAAAATACTGATATGCAGATAAGTTATAACTTCAATATGGTAGCGATTGTTAAGAAAAGACCTAAACTATTAGGACTTAAGAATGCTCTAAAAGCCTTTATTGATCATCAACAAGAAGTTGTTAGAAGAAGAAGTGAGTTTGATTTAGCTCATGCTAAGAAAGAACTTCATATCTTAGATGGTTTAAAGAAATGTTTATCTATTTTAGATGAAGTTATTAAAACTATTAGAGCTAGTAAAAATAAAAGTGATGCTAAAGAAAATCTTGTAAAAGAATATGCTTTTAGTTATGAACAAGCAGAAGCTATTGTAACATTGCAACTATATCGTTTAACTAATACTGATGTAGTAGAATTAGAAGAAAGATGTGCTGTTTTAGAAAAGATAATCGCATCTCTTACTGCTATCTTAGAAAATGAAAAAATACTTAAGAAAGTAATGAAAGAAGAATTAAAGAAAGTAAAGAGTGAGTATAATAAGGAACGTATCACCGAGGTTAGAGATGAAGTTACCGAAATTAAACTAGATACTACTGCTCTTATTCCTAAAGAAGATACTATTGTTACTATTAGTAGAGAAGGATATATTAAAAGAACATCTATTCGTAGTTATAGTGCTAGTGATATTAAAGATCCACTACTTAAGGAAAATGACTACTTACTAGGTGAGTTTAAGATGAAGACTACTGATACTTTATTAGTATTCACTTCATTTGGTAACTATTTATACATCCCTGTTCATACGATTAATGACTTAAAATGGCGTGAACTTGGAAAACACGTTAGTAACTTAGTACCACTTCAAGAAGATGAAGAAATAGTAACTGCTATACCAGTAAGTGACTTTAATGATAAGAAAAATATTATTTTAGCTACTAGTCAAGGTATGATAAAAAGTACTAGTCTAGCTGATTTTAAACTTACAAGATACTCTAAAGCTACTAGCTGTATGAAACTCAAAGATAATGATAAGCTAATAGCAGCTTTCTATGATACTAAAGAGGAAATATTTATTGAGACTAGTAAAGGCTATGGTCTATGGTTTAGTAAAGAAGAAATACCAGTAGTAGGAATTAAAGCAGGAGGCGTAAAAGCTATAACTTTAAAAGATGATAGTGTTACCTCTATTCTAAACTTTAATGAGTCAGACAATAAATACTTAGCTATTGTAACTGATAAGGGAACAGGTAAGAGAATGCATCTAAAAGACTTTGATAAAACAACTAGAGCAAGAAGAGGTCTACTTACGATAAGAGATGTTAAGACTAATCCATATCATGTAGTAGCAGCATTTTTCTTAAGTCCAAAAGAAGAAATAGGTCTAAAGAATGGAGAGATTACTTACTACAAGGGAAGTGACCTTACTATCGCTGATAGATATTCTACTGGTTCTACTTTAAGAAAAGGTGGCGTAGATACTGCTTTTAAAGTAGTGGAGTTAAATGATATAAATAATCAAGAAGAAGAAATAGAAGTATTAGAAGTAGAAAAACCTGATTTAGAAAAGTTAGATGCTAGACTTATGACTATAGATGATTTTTTAAATGATAACAATTAAAAAAAGTGTCCAAGGACGCTTTTTCTGTTATATAACCTAGTTTTCTAACATACTATTTATTAGGTGAAGAATATGTCAAAAGAAAGTTTTAAAAGTTTTATTAAAGATAGACCAGAACTAGCTAATAGTGTTTTAAAAGGAAAAAGTACTTGGCAAAGTTTATATGAATTATATGATATATATGGAGAAGATTCTACTGTTTGGAATCAGTTTAATTCTAATAATCAATTAGAAAGCACTAAGACTGGAAACTTTCAAGATATAGTTAATATTTTTAAAAATATGGATTTAGAAACTCTACAAAGAGGGGTTAATGGGTTAGAAAAAGCGGTTAGTTTATTAAGTGATTTAACTAGTAAGGATGAACCAGTTGTAAATACTTATCAAGAACGACCTATTAATAAATATTATGAGGACTAATGCAGATAGAAACTAAATTAAGAATAAAGAGTAATCCCTATCTTTATAAATATTTACAAGAAAACTCTTACTGGTACAAATACTTGAATAGAAATCCATCATTTTTAAACCAAATGGAAGATGAGATGAAAATGGCTTATAAACTAACAACTAAGGATAGAATAGATAAGATTAAAGATACCTTATCTTTTGCTCAATCATTTATTGATATTATTAACTAATAGTTTTTTAAAAACTTTTTCTACTTCTTCATAATAAGTGTGATTATTAATATTAATATTACAGTTAAATATGTCATAATCAAAAATTTGTTTAGTCTCCATCAAAGTGTCTATAGATAATGGTGCTAACATACTTTCTACTTGAATATTAGCAAGAGTGTTATTTTTATTACTGCTTTTTGTATTGCTTTCAATGTTTGTTAACATATTTTCCAAGCAAAGACTAACATATATTTCTTTTTTTTCTTCATTATTGAAAAAATAGTCAATCATATCAAATCTTTTAGCTAAAATATTAGAACTTTCTGTGTTATGTAGTATTTCTTTATCTTCTTCTAAATTACTATAAACAAAGAACAAATCTCCAATTATTTTTTGCTTTTTATTATGAGGAATATCCTTGTTTTCAAATATCCTTCCAATAACTCTTTCTATATAATCAGTTCTAAAGGCTATACAATCATCAAGAATAGAATTTTCGAGTAATCCTTCTTTTGCTAAATAATGTTCTTCTAAAGAAGAAAAACATATTTCCAATTGATCATAAGATAAAATATTATCAATTATAATATTGATTAGCCTTTTCAAGCAAATATTTTTTTCAAACTGATTAATGATTAAAGTATCAGTAGGAATTTTTTCTGTTTGTAAGAATTGATGAGAATTAAATAACTGATCTAATAAATTATTTAACTCATTAATAGACAGTTTAGCAATTTCCTTCTTTTCTTCTGTTTTTAAAAATATCAACATCTCTTTATTATTTTTTAAAATAGACTTATAAATAATTTTTTCCAGTTGTTCAAAATATGTTAATGATTTCATAATACCCACTCACTTTTAATGATTATTATAATAATATACTTAATAAATTTCAATTAAATAATTAAAAAGTATGTCATAATATTTTGTGTGTTTATATGATTAATAGTTTTCTGATTAAAAAAGAGATAAAAAACAGTTTAGATGATATATATATATAAAGTGCTATTGGCTTAATTATAAGATATAAATGTATCATGGGAAAACATGATGATAATCTTTGAAAAGAAATATAAAAATCTAGAAAGTAGACTTAACTTTTTAATGTCGGAAAAAGACTTTAGTGCATGGTGGTTGACAAATATAATTAATAATACTATAATCAAGTCATAAATCGGTGAAACAGAAGAGTAAGTATAATTTAATCTTTAAGAGAGTAGTTGTTGGTGTGAAACTATAGATTAACTATACTGAATGGACTGATTGAGAGACTACCGAAATAGTAGTAGGCTAGTACGGAGTATTCCTTCGTTAACAAAGAAGCATATATGGTGGTATATGAAATTATTATTAGGTGGCATAATAAGTATTAAATCTTATCCTATAATGGATGGGATTTTTATTTTTGGAAAAGAGGTTAAAATATGGAAAAGAAAAAAATAGTATTAACAGGTGAAAGACCAACTGGACCTTTACATATAGGTCACTATGTTGGATCATTAAAAAGTAGAGTAAAAATTCAAAATGAAGGCGATTATGATGAGATGTATTTGTTTGCAGCAGATGCCCAAGCTTTAACAGATAACTTTGATAATCCAAAGAAAGTAAGAGATAACATCTTTGAAGTAGCCTTAGATAACTTAGCATGTGGAATAAATCCAGAAAAAGTAAATTATTTTATTCAGTCAGAAGTACCGGAACTTACTGAGCTTACTTTCTACTATATGAATCTTGTAACAGTAGCAAGACTTCATCGTAATCCAACTGTAAAAGAAGAAATTAAACTAAGAGGATTTGAAGAAAGTATTCCTGCAGGATTTTTTACTTATCCAGTTAGTCAAACTGCTGATATAACTGCTTTCAAAGCGACAGTTATTCCAGTAGGAGATGATCAATTACCAATGATTGAACAAGCAAGAGAAATAGTTAGAAAGTTTAACTCTATTTATGGTGAAGTTTTAGTAGAACCAACAGCAATGCTTCCTTCTAATGAAAATGAAAAAAGATTAGTAGGGATAGATGGTAATGCTAAGATGAGTAAGTCACTAGGTAACTGTATTTATCTAAAAGATAGCCCTGAGGAAATAAAAAGAAAAGTATTTTCAATGTATACTGATCCTAATCATATAAAAATAGAAGATCCGGGAAAAGTAGAAGGTAATGTTGTATTTACTTATCTAGATACATTCTGTAAAGAAGATTCATTTTCTAAATATTTACCAGAATATAATAATCTAGAAGAGTTGAAAGAACACTATAGAAAAGGTGGACTAGGTGATATGAAGATAAAAAGATTCTTAAATGATATCTTACAAGAAGAGTTAAAACCAATAAGAGAAAGAAGAGAGGAGTTAGCAAAGAATCCAGAATATGTTTATAATGTTTTAAAAGAAGGAACTATAAAAGCAAGAGAAAAAGCAAGTGAGACTCTAAAAGAAGTAAAACAAGCTATGGGCATAAATTATTTTGCGGATTCATCTTTTCTAGAAGAAGTCAAAGAAAAATATAATATGTAGAACTTTTTTATTAAAGAAGATTGATAATCTTATTATATTAAATTTCTTATAGTGAGTTGCATATTAACTAAAGATAAATAAAAAAATGTAAAATACTAGACACCATACTTGCTATTAAAATATATATTTGATATAATTTAATTGTCTAAAGAATGACGATACGGCTTACAGTATAAAACCGACTAAAGAAGCGATAAGGGAGTACTGATGAGTGTTTATCTGTGTTGAATACCTTTTCACTGACTAGGGATCCTAGAAGATAGACTATGTACACCCACCTATATATAAGTATAGGTTTTATCGTTCGAAGCCCCGCTTCTTTGGACTTTTTTTGTTTTCATAAATAATTATCCTTAGAATAGACTTAACTAGAGGAGGAATTTATGAAACAAATTATTTCATTTGAAAAAGAAATAGCTTTTAAGACGATGATAGGGGAAGTGACAAGTATTTCTCTAGAACATACTTTATCATTCCAAGGCCCTAGTACAATTAGTGGTGATATTATAGTTAGTGGTACTTATAAGATGACAGAAGCTTCAACTTTAGAAGAAGACTTTCAATATGCAATTCCTGTTGATATTATGTTAACTAAAGAGTTAGAAGAAGATAATAGATCTATTACTATTCATAACTTTACCTATGATATTAGAAATGAAGATACTCTTCACTTATATATTGATGTTTTAGTTAAAGGTAGAGAAGTAATTGAACTTGAAGAAGATGAGAAAGAAGTAATAGAACCAGTTAGAGAAGAACAACCTAAAATAGATGAAGAACAAAAAGAAGATACTACTAATGATAATAAAGAGCTACTAACAGATATAGAGGTAGAAGAAAGTCAAAAAGTAATTGATAATATAATTAATACTGATAAGAAAGAAGAGGTTGTTATTGAAGATAAGAAAGAAGAACCTGTTATAAAGAATGATACTCAAGAAGAAGTTAAAACTACTACTGATACTAAAGTGATGAATTCAATCTTTTCCGCTTTTGCTAATACCGAAGAGACTTATACTACTTATTCTGTTTATCTATTAAGAGAAAATGATAGTATTGAAAATATTATAGAAAACTATGGGGTAACAAGAGAAGAACTATCATACTATAATGATTTAGATAATTTAAATGTTGGTAGTAAAATAATTATTCCGACAGTAAAAAAAGATGCAACAGCAAGTTAAGTACACCTTAGTTGGTAATAATAAAATAATAGAGTATCCTGATAAAATACTCTTTATAAAAAAAAGAACTAGTTATAATATAGAAGATGTCTATAAGTATTTAGATGATCACTTAGTAGATAATTACTTAAGACCAATAGAAATAACTAATAGTGAACTAATATTTCCTTATATAGAAAAGACTAGTTTAACGGATGATGAGATAAGTAAGAGACTTGTCTTAAATCTTGCTATTTGGCAGAATAAAACTACTACTTATAGAACTATTAATTTAGATGAAGTTAAAGAGTTTTATGAGTCTAAGAAAAAAGAGATTAACTATTTATATGCTTATTATCATGACCTTATTTTACAACTAGAGTCTAAGGTGTATTATCTTCCCGTTGAATACTTATTTTTAAGAAATAGTAGTCTTATTAATAATCAACTTAATCTAGCTAATCAGTTATTAGAAGAGTGGTATAGTATAGTAAAGAATAAGGAAAGAGAAAGATTAGTGTACTGCCATGGTAAGTGTTCGCTTGATCATTTTCTACCTAAAGATGATGGCTATTTCATAAGCTTAGAAAATGCTCATCTTGGAAGAGTAACTGATGATATAGAATATTTATTTAGAAAGAACTTTTCTACTATTGATTTAGTAACTACTTATAATCTGTATCAGAGAAAGTATCCTTATAGTGTGGAGGAAAAGTTACTATTATTTATTAAACTTGCTATTCCGGATAAGGTTAATATTTATCCATCTAGTTTAGAAACTAATAAAAGTTTATTAATGTTTTATGATAGATTAATTACTTTTAATAGATTTATTCTAGATGAGAAGCAAGAGAAGAAAAACAGTAAGTAAAAGTTCTACTAACAATAAAATAGCATGGAGCCTTGTAACTAGAAAGACTAAAAGTATCGCTTGATAAAAAATAATTACGATAAAACAAATTAATAATCCTAAGTAAAGAAGACTATTTCTTCTTTTTTGTTTACAACAATTACATCTACAGAAGAAATTATGTTTACCACCATTATATTTCATAAGACCACCTCTTAGTTATATTTTATGTAAAGATAAGTTTATTGATAGATAAAAGTTAGAAAACTAGTTGAATAACCACCTACTATATGATAGAATTAATTTAAAGATAAGAGGAAGGTGATTAACTATGTCTATGATGACAATTAATGTGTCAAGTTTACAACTGGTTTATAGTTTAGTTACTTCTTTTTATCATGCATTAATAACAGGATAGAACAGTCTTATCTTGTTTTTTAGTGTAAATAAAATAGGAGGAGTGAAAGAAAAAATGAACAACAAAAAGCAACTACTATTATCAATAGGACTCGTTTTAATACTAGTTTTAATGATAGTAGGAATAAGTTATGCAGCCTTTAAGTTTACTGGGCTAGGTAAGAGGGAAAATACTATTACAACAGGTGCTATAACGATGAAGTATACAGAAACAACTAATACAATAAGTATGAATAATGCTCTACCAACAACTGATGCCACTGGAAAAGTAAGATTAACAGCAGGAGAATACTTTGATTTTACTTTATCGGGTACAATTAAAGGATCAGAAAACATCAACTGGGAAATAGCAGCAGAAGATGTAACAACAGCATCTAAAAAGATAGATGGTAAATATATAAAACTATATTTAACAAGTCTAGATGAAAATAATAATGAAACTGAGGTAATGACACCAACTGTATATACGGCTGAATCAACAGAAAATACATATACAGGAAGACCTACTAATATGATGAGTTTAGCTAAAGGAACAACATCTACAAGTTTCTCAACAAAATATCGTCTTAGAATGTATGTAGATGAGTCATATAACCCTCAAGGAGATGGAGGAAACTTAGCATTTAGTATAAAAATAAATGCTTATGGTAAGACAGGAGATAAGATGCCAAAGACTGGACCAGTAGCAAAGGTATTACTTTCTGGAGTAGGAGATAATGGTACTATAGATACCAGTGATTCAGAGCAAACATTTATCACGGGAACTGATCCTAACAATTATATTTGGTATAGTGGAAAGTTATGGAGAGCAGTATCAATAGATCCATCTGATAACTCTGTAAAACTAGTAACACAATGGAATATATCAAGCATACCATATAATGCAGATGGTAATACAGCTTTTCAAGGTAGTTATATGGAACAGTGGTTAAATGATACTTCAGTAGATGGTTTCTTAGGCAACCTAAGAGAACCAGATAAATTTATTAAAACCGATAGTGTTTGGAATGCCACTTCAACAACAGAAACAACTAAACCAGCAAAAACTACTACGGTAACAGATGCTGTAGGTTTATTAAATGTTTACGAGTATACAATGAGTTATAAAAATGCTACAGATTTCACAGGATACTTAAATAATGGTTTGTATTGGTGGATGTTGACACCTTATAATGCCGCGTACGTCCGTTACGTCGTCTACTACGGTTATGACAACTACGGAAGTCCGACGACTTCGTTCGGCTCTCGTCCATCTATAAATCTAAAATCTGCCGTAAAAATTATAGACGGTGATGGAACAGCTGATAATCCTTACAGGCTTCAAGGTGATAATGATTCTCCAACAGGAACATTGTTATCAACAAGATATAGTGGTGAATATATAAGCTTTGGAACCGGCGAAAATAATCTGTATCGAATAGTAAGCCATGAAAACGGAACAGGTACCAAAATAACTAGTGCTATACCTTTAAAGGATAGTGGTGCTTATAAAACACTAGCTTTTGGAAGTAATGCAACATTTTCTAAAGATAATACAATAGGAACATTCTTAAATGGTAATTATTTGACAAGCGGTACATATTTAACTAGTGAACAAGTAAATATGATAGAAGATAATACAACGTGGTACTTGGGAACTGTAGTTGATGGAGATAATTATAAATTAGCAAAATATCAAGATGTAACAGGTAATAATCTAATAACATCAACTACTACTGCCAAAATAGGACTACTAAGAATGGGTGAATTAATGGCAGGACAATTTGATAAAGATGGTAATAATACTACTTATTGGACATTAACACCATTAGATGCCTCAGACGTCCGTTACGTCTACAACGGTGGCAGCGGCCATGATGGTAGTCCGACGTATTCGTACGGCTCTCGTCCATCTATGAATCTAAAATCTACAGTAAAGATAGTATCGGGAACAGGAACTAAGTCTGATCCATTTGTTATTAGTAATTGATAGATATCTTTTTGACTAGGAAATGTATTTTCTAGTCAAAAAGAAAAAATTATGGCTATAAGATGTAATATAGATTATAGTAGGGAATTATCACTAGGGTACCTCGAACGTCCGTAACGTCAATAACAATGGCAATGGCAACAACAATAGTCCGACGAATTCGAACGGCTCTCGCCATTTCCTCTTAAAACTAGTGTTATGGTATTTTGTAACTATATAGTATAGGTAAGAGAAACAGATAGTTTAGCACTAAATAGCAGTTAGATAGCCAAATTATGACTTTTTAACTTTGACATATTTATGACTTTCTATATTAACATTTATAATTAAAACAGTCTAGAGATTTCTTTAGACTGTTTATTATTTATAATAAAGATAAAATTATTAAGATACTGTTATGAATCATATGCATCATGATAGAGGTAAATACTGTATCAGTTTCATAATCTGTTAGGGCAAAGACTAATCCTAGAGAACCATAGGGAATAATATAAAGTAATTCTAGGGGATTATTACTATTCATTACATGAATATAACCAAAGACTAAGAATGATATAATAGCAAAGACCCATTTCTTTTTAAAAATAGTTTGAAAAGTCTTTCTAAAAGTAATTTCTTCTAAAATAGGTGCGAATAATCCGGCTGCTATAAACATTAAGATGGGACTAGCTGGTATTAAACTTTGAACAGTTTTTTCATTAGTAGAATTACTAAGAGGGGTAAACATAGAAATTAATATGTTTGCTATCATCATAATGGCAAGTCCTACTAACCAGTATTTTAAACCTGAATCGAAACATTTACTAAAATTGTTTTTAAAAGTAAAAAAATCTTTCTTTAACTCTTTTCGGTAGATTAAATAAAAAATAAAGAATAAAACAATATCTGATAAAATAGTCAGTATTAAGAAATTTAAATCTGATATATTCTTTAGATTAATATTTAGTATTAGAGCGAAGAACACCTTTATATAACTAGAACCAAAGAATAGTAACATAACAACAATTGCTTTTAAAATATAAATAACTTTCTCCCTTAAAGTATCACTCAAATTAAATCACCTCACTATAAATATAATAGCAAAAGAGAAAAGAAAAAACTAGACAAAATTAAAATATTTCGATATAATTGGTACTAAGAAAGGAGTGGGAGATTGAATAATCCCACTCTTTCTAGTTGAAGGAGGACGTATGGAAGAAAAAATTAAAAGCTTAATAAGTGCTGCTATTAGTGATCTTGACCTTAGAGTTAGTAGTGTTTATGACTCTAATGAAGAAGGTATTAAGACTAGAAATATTGAACTGGATAGTGATAGTGTTATTGATGTAGAAAAGATTACTATGGCAACTAAGATAATTAATCCAATACTAGATAAGACAAATTTATTAGATGATATTGATGTATTAGATATTCATTCTAAAGAGAAGGGAGAAGAAAATGAATAATAAAGAATTTTTAAGAGCAGTTGATAATATTGTTAAAGAGAAAAATATTGATAAAAGTATTGTTTATGATGCTATGCAACAAGCATTAACTTCTGCTTATAAGAAAAACTATAATACTAAGAATAGTAATGTAAAAGTATTAATCAATGATAAAACAGGAGAGATAAAAGTATATTCTTATCTAACAGTAGTTGAAGATGAGAAGATGACTAAAGATGAGTATGAAGATTATCTATTTGAACATTATACTGATGAAGATGAAGAAGAGGAAGTAGAAGATACTAACGAAGAGGAAGAAGAAAAAGAGAAGATTAGTTTCTTTAATCCTGAATGTGAAATTAGATTAACTGATGCTAGAAAGATAGATAAAAGCTTAAATATTGGTGATACTATTGATACTGAAGTTACTCCTCATGACTTTGGAAGAGTAGCAGCATCTACTGCTAAACAAGTAGTAGTACAAAAGATTAGAGAAGCTGAAAGAAATAGTATTATGGCTGAGTTTGGAGATAAACAAGATGAGTTATTAATTGGTACTGTTGCTTTAGAAGATACTGATAACTACTATATTGATTTAGGACGTTGTAATGGTATTTTACCTAAGAAAGATATTATTCCTGGGGAAAAGATAGAAATGGGTAGCCAATTAAAGGTTTATGTTACTAAAGTTGATAATAATGGACGTAACTTACTTGTTTTACTTTCAAGAACTCATTATGGTTTTGTAAAACGTTTATTTGAACATGAGATACCAGAATTTCGTGATGGAACAGTATTAATGTATGGAGTAGCAAGAGATGCTGGAAATCGTAGTAAAGTAGCTGTTTATTCAGAAAATAGTAATGTAGATCCAATTGGAGCTTGTATTGGGGAGAAGGGTAGCCGTATTGCTAATATAATTAATGAATTACATGGAGAGAAGATTGATATCGTTAAGTATGATAAAGATCCAGCAGTGTTTATTCGTAATGCTTTATCACCTGCTAAAGAGTTAACAGTATTAGTAACTGATCCTAAGAAACAAGAAGCAATAGTAGTTGCAGATGGTGATAATTTCTCACTTGCTATTGGTAGAAGAGGAATGAATGCTAAATTAGCTAGTCGCTTAACTAGATACAATATAGATATTAAAACTAGTGAACAAGCAAGAGAGTTAGGAATCAATATCAAAAAAGAAGGTGAGTAAGCTATGAAGGTTAAGAAAATACCTTATAGAACTTGTGCCGTTACCGGAGAAAAACTAGAGAAAAAAGATTTACTTAGAATCGTTAGAAATAAAGAAAAAGAGGTCTTTGTTGATTTAACAGGAAAGAAAAATGGTCGTGGTGCATATATTAAAAAAGATATAAATGTTTTAAATGAAGCTAGAAAAAGAAAAAGTCTAGATAGAAAGTTAGAATGTACTATCCCTGATAGTATTTATGAGGAAATAGAAAAGATAATAGAAAAATAAAGAAAGAGGTGAAGTGTATGAATATACAAGATTATGCTTTAGATATTGGTAAAAGTGAAGAGGAAGTTTTAGAGAAGATGAAGAGTCTAAAACTAATTACTACTGATCCTAATAGAGCTTTAAGTGATGATGAGGTAATCCTTCTAGATAATGCTTTTCAAGATGAAGAGGATTATGTACCAAGTGAAGATGTTAATAATGAGGTAGTAGAAGATATAGCACTTTCTATGAAAGCTGAACAGATTGCTTATAACAATAATTCTTATAATAAAGAAAATAAAAGGGCAGTAAAGAAAAATAAGAATAATAAACAATCAGCATCTAAGTTTAAGGAAGAGAGAAAAAAGATTTATAAGCATAGAGAAAAACTACAGAGTAATGAAACTTTAAAAGATGATTCTGTTCTTCTTTATAAAGATGGTATGACTGTTGGTGAAGTGGCTGAAGCTTTAGGTGTTGGTACTAGTGAAGTTATAAAAAAACTTATGGGACTTGGTATTTTAGCTAATGTTAATAAGACTCTAAGCTTTGATGATGTCGAAGTGCTAGCTTTAGAGTTTAACAAGTCTGTTAAGAAAGAAGAAACCCAAGATATCTCTAATTTTGAAAATTATGAGTTAGTTGATAATGAAGATGACTTAGTAGAACGTCCACCAGTAGTTACTATTATGGGACACGTTGATCATGGTAAAACAACTTTACTTGATTACTTAAGAAAAAGTAGTGTAGCTAGTGGTGAAGCTGGAGGAATTACTCAAGCAATTGGAGCGTATCAAGTTAAATGTAAGGGTAAAGATATAACATTTATTGATACACCTGGTCATGAAGCTTTTACAGAGATGCGAGCAAGAGGAGCTTCTGTTACTGATATTGTTATTATTATAGTAGCAGCAGATGATGGGGTTAAACCACAGACTAGAGAAGCAATTGATCATGCTAAAGCAGCAAAGGTTCCAATCATTGTAGCCATTAATAAGATAGATAAACCAGAAGCTAATATTGATAAAGTAATGACAGGACTAGTAGATGCTGGTCTTACTCCTGAGGAGTGGGGAGGAGATACTTTAGTTAATAAGATATCAGCTGTTACTGGTGAAGGTGTTGGAGAATTACTTGAAAATATCTTATTAATTGCTGAGATGCAAGAGTTAAAAGCTAATCCGAAAAGATATGCGACAGGTGCAGTCTTAGAAAGTCAAATGGATAAGCATATGGGAAGTGTGGTAACTTTACTAATTCAAAATGGTACTTTAAGATTAGGAGATCCTATCGTTGTAGGTACAGCTAGTGGTAAAGTTAGAACTCTAAAGAATGATTTAGGACAAAATATTGTTCTAGCCACTCCTTCTATGCCAGTTGAAATAACTGGTCTTTCAACAACTCCAAAAGCAGGGGACAAGTTTATGGCTTTTGAAACAGAAAAACAAGCGAAAGCTATAGCTGAAGAGAGAAGTTTAAGAGAAAAAGATGCTGATACTAATCGTACGGGAATGACTCTTGATGATTTATTTGGCCAAATTAATGAAGGCTTAAAGGAAATCAATGTCGTTTTAAAAACTGATGTTACTGGTAGTTTAGAAGCAGTAAGACAGTCTCTTGAAAAAATTGATGTTGAAGGTGTTAAAGTCAATATTATAAGAGCAAGTGTTGGGGCTATTACGGAAAGTGATATTGTCCTTGCTCAAGCATCACAAGCTATCATCATTGGATTTAATGTAAGAGGTAGTAGTAAGGTTATGGATCTTGCTAAAGAATATGGTGTCTCTATTAAGACTTATGATATTATCTATAAAGTAGTTGAGGAAATGGAAGCTGCTATGAAAGGTATGCTAGAGCCTGAGTTTGAAGAACAAGTAACTGGTAATTTAGAAATTAGACAAATCTTTAAATTTTCTAAAGTTGGTTTAATAGCAGGGTGTCATGTTACTAATGGTAATATTAAGATGGGTGAAAATGCAAGAATTATTCGTGATGGTATTGTTGTATATCAAGGAAAGATTAAATCACTTCAAAGAGGAAAGGATAATGCTAAGGAAGTTAGCAAAGGAATGGATTGTGGACTTACTTTAGAAAATTGTCAAGATTATAGAGAAAATGATCAGATTGAAGTGTATGATTTAGTAGAAATTAAAAGATAAAAAAGAGTGAGAGATTTATTATCTTCTCATTCTTTTTATGTCTTGATTAGAAACGCCAGTTATTTCAGTTATCATGTCATAAGATAGTCCTTTACTTAGCATGGTATTAATTATAGAATTTCTTTCCTGCTCAATTCCCTGACTAATTCCTTGACTATAACCATGCTCTATACCTTTTTTTCTACCATTACGGTAACCTCGTCTAGTAGCTATCTTCTCACGATATGCTAAATACATGGCATCTTCTTGTCTTCGTCTTTCTTCAGCATCATATAACCCAATAGTATTAATATCAAAAGTAGCTTCTTTAATTCTTTTAGCTGCTTCCATTAAATCATCATCTCCTCGTATAATGTAGTTAAGATGTTTTTTAACTACTTTTTAATATT
>OCQB01001358.1_pt1 | contig 20025 bp, 35 predicted proteins | sample 1538631 | NCBI WGS metagenome assembly OCQB01 (sample SAMN04571713, study PRJEB22368) | human gut metagenome | biome: human gut; material: stool | host: Homo sapiens | place: Luxembourg | collected 2012-10-19
GATGATTCAGCACCTCAACCTCCTGCTCCTTCATTTGGCAGTGGTGGTGGTCTATTTGGGAACAAGGATACTTCTACTCTTCAACCTCCTGCTCCTTCATTCAGTAGTGGTGGTTTGTTCAGTAAGAAGAATGATTCAGCACCTCAACCTCCTGCTCCTTCATTTGGTGGTGGTTTGTTCGGAAATAAGAAGGATGACTCCAAAGATACCAAGAATGAGCCTGCTCCTCAGCCTCCTGCTCCTTCATTCAGTAGTGGTGGTTTGTTCGGTAGTAAGAAGGATGCTACTTCCACTTTCCAATTCTCATTTGGAAAGAAATAACATGTTTCTAACAAACACAATTCTAAATCAACATTTTACACACAGGACAGGTATGATTCACATGCAGCCAACGCTTGATACAATAATAATGGAACCGATGCTTACCTAATCAATTATTCATTAACATTGAACCAAACATGGAAGCACAGTGGTTATCGAATTATCAAGATAGTCTTCAAGACAAATAGGGCACCATTCTACAGACGAAAATATGCTCTAAACCTTATAAACACAATCTGCTACCTACAATGACCAGCGACGATAAGGCTTCTTCAGAAGCAGGAATTTGTTTCTTTGATGACTCAAGAAGATGAATCATCCGACGATAGTATTCCTGAATATACTGCAAACGGCTACGTTGTTGTACAGCAACATTAGGAACAGAAAAAGAAGCGCTTTGATAAACATCAAACATAAAAGTGCTAAAGGATCTTGCTGAACTGCTCATTTGTTGAGATGAAGAACCCAGTTCTTCATCCTCAACTTCTACCAAATCCATATTTGCTGGTTCTGGACCTGTATGGGTAGATAACGGAGTGGAATTCTCATTCAAAGACTCATCAACTTCTTCACAGTCATTTTCTTCTGCAACAACATTCAACTCATAATTTCGAGAGAATTCACGAATCGAAAATGATGGTTTCTGCATTTCCATACGTGGAGTGACTTCCACAGCAAAAGGATCCACTCGCAAGCTCTCAGGGATTGTCTCATGAATGAACCTTCCAAATATAGAAGATTCACCTTCCATATTTATCTGGACAATGAAGTACGGAAAAAGGAGAACTGCAAAACCCCGTTCACATCGATCCCCCCTTCTTCACCTCATTCGTCACACTATTACCCCTTCTTATCATGAGAATACATTTCGTAGCAGCTTAGAGATATCGATAATCACTACTAAAAACAGTATCAGAATTCCCCAACAGATATGAATCCATCTATACAATATTTCAGAGAGTGATGAAGACAATCCTAGACTCATCATCATGATCTCAGAGTTTTCTATTCGAATCTCTTTGACACATCCCCAAATCCTTCTCCACATCCATAGGATCGTGGGAATTGCTTTCCTTAGTGATTCCAGAAAAACGGACAATTTCGTTCATCAAGGTAATCTCAGAAAGGATGAGTGATACAGTGAAAGAGTCATTGAAAAAGTTGAAGAAACTCGATGTACCGTTCATTCGCAAGTCCTGCCAAGCATTCATCAAACAGGTCAAAGATGCGACTTCGGCTGAAGAGGAACGTCGAATTATTTCAAGTGAGTCGTCAAACATCCGAGATGATTTTGGACAGCAAAAAACGGAATCTCTCCAAGAAGACCTTATGAAGCTAATATTCATCTATCTCCTTGGATATCCAGCGCACTTCGGTCAGATGGCATGTTTGCAACTCATATCTTCTCCTCTCTATCAGGATAAGCGAGTAGGATATCTGGCAATGAATCTATTCATTCATGAAAGCAGTGAACTACTGCTTTTGACTGTGAATTCTATCAAGAATGATATTAGTAGTAGTAATCCGTTTGTATTTGTTTGTATCTTTATTCTGTAGATATATCAGTTCTCTAGCAATCACATTCTGTGGTAACACATGTGCAGAGCAACTAGCTCGTGATGTGTTTCCTGTATTAGTGCCTCTAATGTCTGGAGACAATCCATACATTCAAAAAAAGGTGTGTTTGGCGATGATTAAGGTTATTACTCTTGTTCCTGAGATGATTGAAGACATGGTGCGTTCGCTTCCTGCTCTTCTGATTGATAATGATCATGGTGTATTAATATCAGGTACATTTACTATTAACATCATAATGTAGCCATCCAGTTGACGGGTGTTGTATTAACTTTGGCACCAGATTATATTCCTCGTTTTCGTAAATTGGTTCCTCGTTTGATTAAGAGACTTCGAGTTGTGATCTCAGGGAATGGCAAGGCAGAGTGTGCAGTGGATTCTGTTCCAGATCCTTTTGTTCAAGTGAACATGCTCCATTTGCTGAGTATCTTGGCAGAAGATGACAAAGAAGCAACAGAAGCTGTGGCTGATGTGGTGACAAGTGTTTGGGATGGATGTAGGAATGAAAGATAGATTGTGACTAGCACTGAAGCGACTTCAATCGCAGGGAATACGGTATTATATGAGTGTGTTCGTACTCTTCTCTCACTGGAGGTGTCTTCAGCTCATTTGATGGAAGCTGCGAATATTCTGGGAAAATTCCTTCTTAATAGTAATCCTGATATCCGATTCGTTTCATTATCATTGCTATTGAAGATGACATCAATCAATGAAGATGCAGTGATGCGTCAGCGAAGTACAATCCTGAGTTGTTTGCGTGAGAATGATCCTTCCATTCGTCGTCGTGCTCTGGAGTTGGTTATCGCATTAGTGCATTTGGATACAGTGGTGGATTTGGTGAGAGAATTATTACAGTTCCTAGTAAGAATGGATAAGAATTGTGATGTAGGTGGATACAGAAGGAGAAGAACGATCTGACGTCATCAGTAAGATTGTATCTCTTGTTCAACAGTTTGCTCCTTCATCTATGTGGCAAGTGGATACATTATTGTCTGTACTACGATTGAGTACAGATCATGTTCATGATGAAGTTCTTTCTACTCTTGCTGAAGTGATTGGTCATGACTCAGATGAGTTGGCATGTTACACAGTAGATTCATTGATCATCATTTATTCTAGGTTCACAGTCTGTTTCAGGATATTGAGAATGGGTCTCAGCATGCTTCAATTCTTCAAACTGCTTTATGGATGCTAGGAGAATATGGTGACTTGGTGGTGGTTCCATACAAGGATCCTACTTCTGTTCATCATAGTTATCTGAAGAATCGTGTGGTGACCTTTGAAGCAGTAGAAGCCATTCATGTGTTAGATGTGTTGAAGTCTCTAGTAGACGATGAAACTGTCAGTGCAGAAACCAAGGGGTTTTTGTTAACAGCACTAGTGAAACTATCAGATCGATTGGATGATGAAATGGTTCCTCGAATTGTATCTCTGATTGATCGATTCCGAACATCAACAGATCTGGAATTACAACAACGAGCTTGTGAGTAGGAGTATGTGATGATTGTGATGTCAGATTCTATCTCTTGGAGCAGGAAGAAGTGGAGACAGTATTGGATCCTGTATTGGATCGAATGCCTCCCTTGGATATTGATTCAGCCAGAATGTTGCGTCAGGAGAAAGAATTGAATGAGAGTGATGAAGATGAGGAGAGTGAAGAAAGTGAAGAGAATGAAGAGAGTGAGAGTGATCAAGGTGTAGCAGATTTGTTAGGGATTCTGGATAGTAAGATTGAAGGAAAGGAATGATTGATAGATACTCCAAAGGATTCAGATTCTTCTCTTCCTGTATCTCCTCATTCTCCATCACCCCAATTAAATCCAAATCCTGAGCCATTGTCACCCCGTCCTACACAAGAATTGACAGCATATGAAGGTCATGGTGTGATTGTGACGTTTGTGTGGAAGGCAGGGAAAAGTGAAGGAGAGATTCTGATCCGAGCTGAAGTGATGAATACGAATGAAATAGATGCAGAAGAGTTGGTACTTCAAATGATTGTACCAAAATACATGCAGATGCAAGAGAAGCCATTGTCATGTAATGTGGTACCAGCCAATGAAGAAGGTGTTTGTACTCAGTTATTCCGATTGCGTAATAATAGTATGGGTGAAAAGGATACAGTCGTTCGTTTGCGTGTACTGTTCCGAGTGGGAGTAGAAGAGATAAATGAAATGGTTCAAGTAGATGGATTTGAAGAATAGTCGTTTTGAACTGATTCGTTAACAAACACAACAACCCTAAAAGGATAGATGATTACAGCTTAGGGAAAGCCTTCTCGTTCTTGAGATCCACCTTAGGAGCTCTTTCATTGCGACGAGGTCCACGAGGTCCACGATGTTCATCATGAGGTCCACGATGTTCACGAGGTCCATGATGATGTTCACGATGTTCACGAGGTCCATGATGATGCTCACGAGGTCCACGACGATCCTCAAACTGTCTACGAGGTCTCTCAGTTCTCTCAGCAAGTCCATCAACAGCCTGGAAGCTCAGAATAGTTTCATCCTCTTCTTCTTCTTCCTCTTCAGCTGCAGCAGCCAATCTCTTCTCCTTCTTCTCTCTTCCCTTGTAGCCCTCAGCCTATCATTCATTCATTCTCTCCATTCTTACCACAAAGTAATCCTCTTCCACTCTCTTCACTTTCTCTCCCTCAATAGGCTCCACTGTACGAGGTTGCTTCTTTCCCAACAGACTGCTCATCTTCGCCTTGCGTTGCTCCTCATACTCCTTCAGAGTCAGACCCACAGGCTCAGCTTCAACAACCTCTTCTTCCTCTATAGGAGACTTCTCAATCTCCTCAGTCTCATCTCTCCTACACATCACTCAACTCCACTTCACAAACAGAGCTTCCTTAGCATCCTTAGGATTACCCCAGTTACGAGAACCAGAACCGTTCTTAGGAATCTCACGACTAATGAATCACTATCATCCACTTTCAACCTACCCACGGCCAGTTCCACTGTGACGGTCAAATTCACGCTTAGGAGGGCGATTTCCGGTCGTACTATGAATTACATGCTTTTTCAATAATCAACTACCGCTTCTCATGACCATGACCTCCCTTTCCACCCTTTACCACTTCCTTCTTGCTTGTAGTGACTTCCTCCTCCTCGTCATCAAAGAGCATAGCAAAACGATTCTCAGTGGACTACACAAACGTTATAACACACTCACAACTCAATTTCCATAGTTTCATTCACTTATATTCATCTACATACCATCCTCTAACTCTCCCAAACAACCAAACCGCTTTCTGTCCAAAAAGCACTTCACGGTCGATTCAGTCACTGTAAATTCAACTGCATGATTCGCCACTGCCTATTCCGAAGTGTTCTATCCATTCTCATTTGTTTTGACTTTAATAAACAAATATCCATTCAAAAACAGATATATAGGACAATTTACACAGCATAGTACTATTATCACAGATTCTGCAAAGACTACTCCAACTCTCATCGAAGCAAAGGCCTAGGACGAGCACTGAACAGATACTTCTCCTTTATCATTGCCTCAACTACATATTCCACACCTAGTCATTAGTCTCCTTTCTACTATTAGACCTGCTTCTGAAGACTCTGTTTTCTTGATTCGTCGCATAACTACATTCAACAAATCCTTCAAGACTCACTTGCAAGTGGTTTTCGCAATTTGATCACTTTACCCTCGCATAAATGATTTCCAATTGTCAGTACTGGATTTCCCTTCACTTCATTCTGAGTCAACAAATACTCACATCCACCCATCCTAATGTTCCCAAATCAATTCCACAAAATCCATCTCCATCAATGTTATGTAGTTTGCCTTGCAACTCAATAAGTACCCACTAGTCATCATTTCCTTCCTTTGAATCAACAGTTTCTTGTCCTGATTCATTTAAAACCAATGGAATACAGATCATGAGCAACAAGAGTCAATTCTGACAATCACTTTGTCCTCTTCTACTTGATTTCAATGACTTCACTTCAATCAATTCCATATTCAAATCAACAAAATCATCTGTAGTTATTGATCTTCATCTCTATCTGTTTAGTGATTGATTGGATATGATTATAATAGAAATCGATCATTGTTGATTATTGGAAGGAGTTTTCTCTTCAGATCGAGGTTATTCAAATGAAAGAATTTCTTCAACATGCTCTTGATGTGTACCGCGTATGAATGAGGATTTGTTTGAATGAAACAGAAAGAACGCAATTTCAATGCAGCAAAATGGATTAATGATAAGTGTACACTGTTTAATGACTATATGAAACGGTGTGGACTAAAAGCAGCTGTGTTTGTGATATCGAGTGATTTTGAGCCCTAGAGTATCTGTATCGGGAGGGATTGATTCAGCAGTGACATTAGGATTAATGAAACGTTCGATGGATCTTCCTTCTTCGCCACTAAAGCGCATTCTTGGGATATCTCAACCAATTCATAGTTCCCAATGGGCATATGATCGTGCTGCAGAGTGTGCAAAGGCATTTGGAGTTGAATTGGTTGTGATCGATCAGACAAGTGTGTTTGATAGTCTTGTATGACTCTTTAATGTCTTATAAGAGCTAGAAGAAGATAGTTGATGATAGTGTTGGAGTTGAAGGTCAGGCCTTTGCTAGTGGTCAACTCCGTTCGTATATGGTAAGTTTGTGTTGATAGAGTGATAGTCAGCGAACTCCAGTTGGTTATTATGTTGCTCAGTTGTTGAGCCAAGGTGGAACTCCGTGCATTGTGCTGGGAACAGGGAATCATGATGAAGATGGTTATTTGGGATATTTCTGTAAAGCAGGAGATGGTGTTGTGGACGTACAGTTGATCAGTGACCTCCACAAGAGTGAAGTGTTCAAAGTTGGAGCTGAGTTAGGTGTTCCTGAGAGTATTCTGCGTTCTCCTCCTTCTGCTGATCTATGGGATGGTCAGACAGATGAAGAAGAATTGGGAGTGAGTTATGACTTTGTGGAATTGTATACAGGATGGTATCTGAAACAGAGTGAGGAAGATCAGAAGGGTTTTGTGGAATCAATGGATGAAGAGACATTGAAAGAATGGAACCATTACAAGGACATTTGTGAGACTGTACATCGTCGCAATGCTCACAAACTCAATGGACCTATGAATCTGAATGTACTATGGATTGTTTGGAACCAAACAGAATACACAATTACTTTCCCGAATTCATAATTACAATGAGAAGGATAATAACGATAATGATTCCAGCAATCACTCCATACAGTCTCAGCTTCTTCTTCAATTCCTCACACTTCAATTTCTTGGCATCCGAACGGAACAACTACAGTTAATCCAATCTCTCTCACTCTTACATCAGCTGTATCTGCTAAAGCATCTGTTTTATCTACGATAATATCCAATTTCTCACCTCGATCAATAATCTTATCTACGTCTCATACCAACAATCCAGTTCAACCAATATTGTCAATCATAACGCCCTTCACAGCATCCAACTTCTGCTGTACACGAGTAGCAGCATCAGCATTCGGATCATTCCACTTGGACATCAATTGACTAATCGTAGAAGAGAAGTCGGACATTGCAAATGCTTGAGCAGTCTTGGCACGATCTCTACAAGTCACCACAACACATCAACCTCATACCCATATGTCGCTACAAAGTTGTCACACATATCAGTGAGGAAATTCTATTATTCACTTCCATTCATCCAATTCAAACGAAAACAATTCTCAGAGGCATATCTCTGTCAGTCATAGCAACATACGTGATTCCTTTGTTGTTCAACACGGAAAAATCGTACTTCCTGAACATGAAAACAAATCAACAATTCTCACTCATCGTAGTGGAAGTTGTGCTTGGCCTGAGGAGGAAACTTGGAAAGAAGGCTCTGTGTGATTTGGGCAAAGTTTCCTGTCGACTTCTTATCGGAGGTTCCAAGAGTCTCTTCACAAAGAACAACATCCCTAGTCTCTCACTAATCCATGCATTAACCAACTTCCGACTAATTGTAGCGTAGATGATACACTTCTGTGTTGACATTATAGCTAAAGCACGATAGATTGAGAAGAAATGAATTGTTCAATGATTCCGCAAGATTCAGAAAAGAACCGTGATTCTTATTCTTTGTGATTTTCTTGCTAGCTTTCACTCTTTGACACTCTTGTTTATTATGTCTGAGAAGGAATTGAGTTTATAAAGGTGATTGTGGAAGATTGCCAATAGTGACTCTCTTGGAAGTAATGATGGATTCTGATCCTTTCCAACTTGATATATATGAATCCAGTCTTTGATTGGATGAATACTAGATGTGAAGTCATTTTATGTCGATGACCATATTTCCTTCTGTAAATGGTAATAGACCAATTATTGATAGTTTTAATCCACCTCAAAGGGGACATTGAAGAATACTCATTATAACCGCGATTCTTTCAAGACGATATTCACGGTTTTTCATCCCCGGTGGCAGAAGAAAACTGTGATGATTGTAACTAACGAACATGATGACACATTCTTTTTGGTCCTAAGATCAGAGATGTTGGATTTCTGTACGAATACTATCTATGAGAGCGAAAACGACCTGTTTGGCGAATTGAGTTCGACGGGTGTTTTTGACCGAACCTTACGAGAACGAGTACCGTAGTCTAGTTGAGTCTCCCTTGTGTAATGTTTACCAGACTATTGATTCTACTCGTGATTGTTCATTCTCTGATCCAATTATTGATATAAGTGATTATCCAGACCCAGTTTCTGATATGAGTGATGATGTTCTGAAAGTTCCTTCTTTGGAATTACCAGACTCACCTCAATATTCATCAGATATTACGGATCTTGAGACTATTGAAACAAGTAATGAACTTACAGTACCGAATATTTCCATTCCATCAACCAATCCGGTTGCTGTAGTTACTCCACTTGTTTCTTCAGAGACAACTGACTCGTTAGACGTCAGTATATCTTCTGAACCTGTGAATCTGAACAGAGTGTTATCCTGGACAATGGATTTCAGTCTGTTATCAAACCTATGCAACGTTTCATCAATGACATGTAAGCAGAGGTGAGTGTTGTTGGTTTGTGTTTATCTATAGACGCCTTCGACGTATGATGATTGTGAAGAAGAAGCGTGAACTTGGTCTTATAAGTTACTTGAATAGCAAAACTGTTCGCTATAAGCAGATGCAGTCAAGTGCTCGTCTTAAGAGTCGTTATAAGGGTCGTTTTGTTGCTAATGCTTATGATTGGTCTGTTTGTAACAAAATCATCTAACCACAATTCATTTCACTAGAAGTGATTTGAAGTCCTTGTGAATTGTCTCGAATTGACGAAACTGAACAATCACACTGATTCCACAAAGCTTCAAATGCCTTTCTTTGTGTCTTTCTGTCATCATAGAGACAATAAAACGAATCAAATCCACCTGCTCCAGCTACAATACAACCCACAACTCCTTCCAGATCATTCGTTGCTTTCATCACCTTATACAAAGCATCAGGTACAATTTGAGAACCAGAACACTCGCTTATTGTATGCATAATCTCCAACTTCACTTCAAACAGATTCTTCAACTCATTCACTCGTCCTTCACATAAGGCTCGAACAAGAGACTCGTTGTTCTCTGAATACTCTTCCCATAATCCTTTCGATTCTTCTTTCTCTCTCCAATTCTTCATCTGCCGAACAAGAACAGGTGTACGTGATGATCCTTGTCCTCCACAACTCAGAGCAATTGCTATATGAGGAGGAAGAGAGAATGGAGAGTGAATACAAAACGTATCTGTCTTCTCAAAGCAACAACTACCAAATACTGCTGTGATCACATCAAATCCAGACCCAATTCGACCTTGAGCTGTGTTATGAGCATCACAAGCAACTCGGGCTATCAACTCTCGTTCTTCATCAAGTAATGAACGAATCAAACACATCTTCATATCCAACTTACCTCCTTCCATCAATAATGAACATACCACAGATACAACTGTTGTGGCAGATGAACCAAAACCCAGCTTGTGAGTCTGACTATTATTCTCATCCTCCTACATACTCTAGAATCCTTCTGATAGAAGAAACTACCATCACTTGTTATCCTCATTTTGATGTGTTTGTGCATCAAATGCTCTACCGAACTCAAGACATCCACTGACTTGGATATGGAATGAAGAAGGAATAGATTCTCTTCACTCTCTCTATTCATCATACCCATGAACCAAAACTACTTTACCACCTCAAGTCTTTTCCTTTCATTAATTCTGTATTCCCAATGACCTTTCATCTCTGGACTATCAATAGTGATCAGAGCAACATTCTCTGTAACAGATTTGACACTGACAAACGAATGACAATGAGCAGATAATCCAAGACTTAATCCATGATTTCCCTTATCCAAAATCAAGTATCCTCCCGTTAATAAACACTTTCCAGGAGAATAGAGATGATACTGATGAAGCACATTCCCTTTCGATCGAAATAAGGATATGAGATGTTCATCCAATTTCCATATATCTGGTACTATGGTTGAAGAGTGAAGGTCAGACCAACCATCTATTGATCCTCTAGTTTCTATTATAGGATCAATTAAGTCCAGCAGTTTCAAGGAAGAACTGTGAACAATCTCATCCACTTCTTCATCAGTAAAGAGAATACTATATTAGATATAAGAATTGAACACCAAACTCGGACTTATTCATCATTAGATCCATTGTCAGAGAATCTGGAAGGGCATTGTCTAGTTTCACACAATTTCATTCAGTTCTACTTTCAAATACATAGTATGCACGATACAACTTGTATCGAATACAATCTCGATTGGATTCCTGTTGATTTGCCATTCGAACTCTTCTCTTTCTTAATTCCTTTCAGTGGTATTAATCCAACTTTCCTGTTATCAAAATCAAAGAGAAGGAGAACAGAATGGATAAAGACTGAGCAACTCACCAAAACAGAATCAATTTCCTTTCAAAATACCAACAATAATGTTGGAGAATCATTTCATACTCAAACTATTCTTTCATTCCTTGTTTCCTCATGTTTGCTGTCTCCAAATTGGCATCATCAACAATCCGAATGAGTGGCTATACTCTTCGTGGTCTTGCTACTCGTGCTGAAAACCCCTTGGTGTTCATGGACTTTGCTGCTGGTGGAAAGGATGTTGGAAGAATTGTATTTGAGGTAGGAGATGGAATCAATGAATTCTTTCTAGCTTCGTGCTGATGTTGTTCCCAAGACAGCTGAAAACTTCCGTTGTCTTTGTACTGGAGAGAAGGGTGTTGGTAAATCTGGAAAGAAACTCCATTATAAAGGTTGCACTCTTCATCGTATTATTCCTGAATTCATGTGTCAGGTGAAGGATGAATGATACATTTATTCTATAGGGAGGTGATTTCACCATGGGAAATGGTATGGGAGGTGAATCGATCTATGGTGAGCGTTTTGCTGATGAGAACTTCACTCTGAAGCATGATGGTCCTGGACTCCTTTCAATGGCAAACTGTGGTCCCAACACCAACGGTTCACAGTTCTTTATCACAACTGTGCCTTGTCCTTGGTTGAATGGTCATCATGTGGTATTCGGTGAGGTGAAGAAGGGAATGAATGTACTGAAGACACTTGAGAGTTTGGGTTCTGAAAGTGGAGCTCCTCTGTAAGTTCTGAGTAGGAAAGTGATATTTAGAAAGACTGTATCAATCACAGACTGCGGTGAGTTGAAACAAGAATGAGATTGCTTTGTTTGTTGAGTGGAACCTCTAACAATCCAACTGTTTTATCACTTCCAATCTACTACTTTCAATCCCCTAACTGATTGAATCATTATTCAGTTATGAATTGTGTTTCATCTGTATGAATCGAATGTTCGTTATTCATCTCTCTATTCCCGCGGTTCCTTTACACAATCCATTTCTTATATTATTCTTGAGTACAGACGTTATACAAAGAGTGATGTATTATATTGATACTGGACATACTGATATGCGCCAATTGGCTTTTGATATCGTGAAAGGTCTTGATCGTCCTGGTTGGAAAGACGTTTCTTCAGTTGATGAAATTGAAATTAGTCGTGCAAGCGGTAAGATTCGATAGTTATCCATTAGATCGTAGGAGCTATGACAAACATCATCTACAAGGTGACTGTTAAGGGAAAGGAATGTCAATCCTTGCTTCTGAGAGCATATGGAAATTGTAAGGATTTTAATTGATGTTCATGTGAAGGTACTGACACTTTCTTGGATCGTGAGACAGAAGTTCGTAATTTCAAGATATTGAGTGATAACTCCTTTGGAATTGAACTTCTGAAAACATTCCCAGGTGGAAGACTTGAATTGTGGCGTGATGGTTATGATGTTTGAGATAGATTTGGTGTTGATATCTAGCCCATTACAGCTCCTCAAATGCGTACGAAATGGATGTATCAGAAGGTAGCTCGTAAGATGGCTGAGATGCACAGTATTTCTGTATATGAAGAAGAATGAAATAACAATTAGTTGGGATCAAGTGACAAACGTACATTCTTTGATCACTTCTATGTTTGGGTCAACAGTATCTTGAAGTCACGTACTTGTTAATGTGGAATATGACTGTAGCTATGAATGATACGATGAAGACAGTTCGTGTGGATCTGTTGAAAGCAGAAGTGGATGATTTGGTGTCTCGTATTCTAGTTGATGATTTTGATGTTGTTTTTGGTCATCATGACTTGCAACATGGAAACATCTTAATGAATAAGGATGGAGAGATCATTTTCGTTGATTTTGAGTAGAGTTTGATGAATGAGTTGATAGATAGGTATTCAGGGGCTATGTCGATTGGTGCTGATATTGCAAATCATTTCTGTGAATGGATGACTGATTACAATCTTCCTGACTCTCATATTCTCCTTCGCTGTTTCTTCCCAACTGTAGAACAGCAACGTGACTTTATTCACACGTATCTTGAAGCTCGCTATAAGCGTGAACCTACAGAAGAAGAAGTAGAGAAATTGCGCGCCTTGGTTCAGAAGCATGAGATGTTATCTCACATGCATTGGTTCTTATGGGGATTATTACAGTATCAACTGAGTGATATTGATTGGGATTATTGGGGTTATGCGAATAACCGTTGGAAGTACTACAAGGAGATGAAGAAACTGATCTTCAATGCTGATGTTTTGCCTCTCATGCCTGAATAGTCAAATCTAGATGTTCTTTGCATTTGTTCGGTTCTGTTCTTTGTTCTCAAACATCTGTAGGATACAAACGATGCAATTAATCCACTTTCGCTCTCTTCACCTTGGGAAGTTTCCGAACTGCTGATTCCTTCTTTCCTTCTTCCTCCTACACTTCAAATCAGTTCACAAAACTCACCTTCCGTTGTTGTTCCAATAACCGATTTGCTTCACGACAATTCACATACATTATGATACTGATAACGAAGAAGAAGACAGGAAGAAAGTACTTTGGATTCAAAGCACACCAGAAAATCACTCTTTGGACGATATTGTATTTCTCCCACTCAATATCCGTGTTATTCATGTTCCAGACAGAAAAACGAGTAAGAAAAACGACTTCATATCCAATTGGGCTATTCGGATCCCCAAATGAGGTACCCAATTGTCGCAACTCCAGTATCATCCAAAGAAAGACAATATGGATGCAATTATCCGTGAGATCAATCGATCCTATGTCTCAATTGAGAAAGGAGAAAAGGGTGGATTTGATGGTTACATATTTGCTGAAGATCATACTCACAGCGTATTGAATACTGTAACGAACAAAGAAGTGAATACAGCATTGGAGCAAGCTGTTGATGTTATTTGATCTTTGTTATTTCATAGTATGAGTCATTCAAAGCAGGAATCAAGTGTTCTGAGTGTAAAGATGATATTTTCTCAATTCTTGAAGGATGTGATGTAGGATTGTTATAGTATCTTGAGTTTTAGTTGAGTGAGAATGAGTTGTATGTGAATGCAGGTTGTGTTGATACTCTTGTGGATGCTATTCAACGTGTGGCATCGAGTCCTGCTCCTCGCAAATTCATTTTGCAGTAGATTTGTTGAGTGTATTGAAGTAAAGATTTGGAGTGAAGGGCAATCAGCAGAAAGAGACATTGAAGGTGTGAATTATTTGCTTTGAATTCTTTGTAGTTGGCTGCAGATCGTCTGAAGTATCCCTGTCTCATTGTACATCGTGAAGACTTGATCACTCGTCAATCTGTTCAGATGGATCCTTTGATTGATAAGTAGAAAGAAAGTGAACCTCATACTCATGCAATCTTCTCCAAAGCTCGTTCTCTCCATGTATCCATGAAGAAGCCAGTGATTGTTTATGTGGAAACAGTTGATGGGTAAATGAAATGAAACTGAATGACAAATAGAGTGACAGGTTCTCATTCTCCAAGTCCTGCTGAGTTATTGAAACGTCGTATGGTGGAAAAGGCATTATGTTCGGAACTTCATTCCTTAGGAGATGAGTTTATATTAGTGATGAGCTCCGAATCACCATTCACTCTGAAGAATGAACTTCAAGAGTATCAAGGTGATCGTATCTTCTACAGTGTTCCTAGTAAGTATGTTTGGATAGCATGATGAGTAGCTGAAGCAGAACGTCGTAAGTATCTGGAGCATCTTGTCTCTGTCTATGATAACTCTCTCTCTTCGTATGCTCTTCAACACATTCTTGATCATTCTTCTGCCTTTTCATTAGAACAGATTCGGAATCTGTTTGATCATGCTTATCTGTGTATGTTGCTTTGTAAGGATCATTCAATTGATGTTTCTCAATTCGATGAAACTGCCATTTCCAAGACTATGTTGTATCAAACTGTTTCCAAGTTCATTTTGGATCGATCTAAAGGTGAAAAGTGATCCTGTTGTATTGATTTGATTGTAGACCTGTGGTTCCAAGTATTCCCGATGATGTGCTTCTGAATCTGTTGGAGAAGGAGAAGCCAGCATTTTCTGTAGTGGATGTGTCCCGTGTATTGGATTGGTGTCGTGCATTGAATCGTCCTTCTAGTGAATTGAAGTCACTGGAGGCGATGATCAAGCTTCTTCGAGAACGAGATGAAACACTGCGTCGTCAGGATCTTCAGAATAATGCTTCACATCTCCCTGTAGAGCGTCGTGCAGGTGAACCTTATGTGATGCCAGAGAGAACAACAGAATCATCAGAAGAAAGAGTAACAGAAAAGTCTTCATTCACTCCAAATGAGACAGCCACTTCAGAAAAGTCAGTATCAATGAAACCAACCGACTCTTCTCCAAGTTCATCTCATGCATTGAATTCTCCCAAATTCTGCAAGATGATGTCTTCAGAGTCTGTTGGTGAGAGTGCTGCTGAACGTTATCGTCGAGAAATGGCTGAACGTGATCGTGAAGATGCAGAACGAGTTCGTCTGCAACAGAAGAAGAATCTGGAGGAGAGAGAACGAATGCGTCAAGAAGAGGAGAAACGTCAGCGAGAAGATGAAGAACGTCGTCGTGCTGAATTCGAGGCTCAGAAGCGAAAAGAAGAAGAGCGTCAGCGTCGAATTGAGGAGCGTTTAGCTGCTCAGGAGGCAGAAAGGAATCGAAAGATTGAAGAGCAGCGTTTGAAGAGTGAGGCAGCAGCACGCAAGCGGAAGGAAGAGATGGAACGTCGAGAGGAGGAACGTCGTCAAAAGGAACAGGAAGAGATGGAACGTCGAGAGGCAGAACGTCAGGCATTGGCAGAACGTCGTCGTCAACGTACTCAGGAAGAGATCCATAAGAAGGAACTGAAAGACCAGCGAGAGGCAGAAGAGCAGATGCGTCGTTATGAGGAGGAGCGACGTCGTGTGTATGAAATGTCGATGGGAGGTTCGGTATCGTATCAAGCAACCTCAGATCGTTTGGATAGAGAGAAATCTGCTGCTCAATTGGCTATGGAAGAAGAACAGCGGAAACGATCAGAAGCTGTGAAGAAGGCTCGAGAACAAGCAATGGAACGATTGAAGCAAGAGAAAGCTCAACGTCAGATGGAGAAGGATGTGTATCAACGTTTAGCAGAACTACGTCAACCTGCTCCTACTGACTCGAAAGAGAAGGAAGAGCGAATTGAGAAGGCTCAAAAGAGAATAGCTGAAGCACGCAAGCAATTGAAGAATCTGATGATGTTAAAGGATGAAGTGAAGCATATTGTGGAGATGCGAAGAAAGTGTGAAGAGGAAGAGAGAAAGAGAAAGGAGGAAGAGGAGAGAAAGAAACGAGAAGAGGAAGAGAGGAAGAGAAAGGAGGAGGAAGAGAGAGAATTAGAACGAAAGAGAAAGGAAGAAGAAGAGAAACGTAAGAAGAAGGCTGCTGAAGAGGAAGCACGTCGAGCAGCAGCTGAATTGCGCAAACGAGAACTTGAGAAAGAGAAAGAAGCGATACGGAAAGAGAAACAGAAGGCAGCAAAGGTAATGGAAGAACGATTATTACAAGATGAACTGAGATTGTTGGACTGTCGCGAGAAATGGTATGAAGTAATGAAACTACTGAAAGAAGTGAAAGCAGGAAAGAAGTGAGAATTGGAATAGATTTGTTAGAAACAAAGAATATCACATTGATCGAAGAAACTGTATCAACTCTACTCGCTTTGAATCATCAAAACTAGATTGCTCAATGGTAATAGAATCCTTTTCTAATTTCAAAACAGAAGAATATGATGGGATTGATATGACACATTCTGAGACCAGCTCATAACAAATACTATTCTATCTGATGAGCTCAATTCATCCAATTACTTCATCAAATCGCTTTTGAAGACATTTCATTCTCTCTGCGACTGAATCTTCATTTGTTGACAAAGGAAAATGAATCACTGGTGAAACAACCTCCAAATCACCGTCTCCAAGTGATTTCACCTTATATAGTCCATGAGAAATGTCAATAAACTGACGTTTTCGAGTTCGACTCTAAAGATTACCATGTCTACATGACCTCAACAGATTGAACGACAACTTCCACAGTATCGTCGTCACTCATATCCAATGAAATACTGTCTCCTGTATTGAGATTCTGACACTTGGTATCATCATTGTGTCCTACTCGAATAACAGCATTATTGTTGGCATGAACCAAATTTAGAAAATCAGATGATGTGTCTGGATAAGTCATTTGATGAATATGAGTTGAATCCGGAAGAAATGGAGTTAATCGATTGATATCCATCTGATCGTCAGCAACTAACACTTCTAATCCTTCGTATTGATTGAAAAGATAAGAAGGAAAGGATGAATACATAGAAACGGACGAATACACAATCAAATGAAATGATCGTGAACGCGGAGAAGTAGATGAAAATACAATGTCACAAGAATGAGAATCAAAACATAAGAATGGAGGAACACCAGCAAATCTATGTGTCAGAGAATGGTGAATCGTTTTACACATTGTGCTTAACATATTCAGATAGACACTCTGGATATGTCCGATATGCTGATAGAGCCTTTGACTGGTGATTTCCAGTATCATCTGCATGTCATTTCTCATCAAGAATACTACCCAGAAAAAGTACCGAGGATGACTTTCCATGACCAGAAGCACCACTTAGAACGTATTCCAGCAACTCCAGCAATAGGGCTCGAATGCCGCAAATCAACAAAACGACTCGATTCTCATTTCTGCACTGTTCTATTCATCAGTTCATTGCAATAGTCAAACGTAGAAATGCCTTTGCTCCATCTAAACCATGTATCTCTCCTTGTGCTGATTTGTACGATGTTCCAAGAATCAGATTCTTACAAGTTACAATTTCATCAACAGAGCAAGGCTGTGTGATAGAAGTAATAGGAAGTTGATCCGAAGGAATAAAGCCAATGTCATTGTGAATTGGGCACGTTCCACATTCGTTTCTGAAGATCCAGCCACACGAAGCGATATCATGACCATCGCAGACACAGCGGACACATACTGTCAAGTCTCGGTGAATCTCTTCTCCATAACTTACTCTGGTTACATTATTAGTGACTAGAATCAACAAAAAAGAAAGAACGTACCACGGTTGATGTCTTCAAGAGTCATCATACTGTAACCGCAGAAATCAGAATCCCGAAAAACAGGTAAACATTGCAAGAGAGAGGTCAAATGGGATGACTTTTCGGTAGAAACAGAATCGGATGCAAGGGATAAACAAATCTCTTTTCCAATCTATTGATAGAAAATAAAAAGAATAATATACAAAATCTAAAGAAGATGGAACATAGATCGCACCACAAAAACTAGTATCACGTAGAATAATAGGAAGAAGTAAATAACTGTCAATTGACGAAACAAAAATTGCATCTACAATACTCCAGTCGATACATTGCAACGAATCAGCAATAATGAACGGCTTGGAGTTGATAAATAATTCGCCACTCATATTCACAATTGGATTATCAAATTGATTCATATCAAATACGGATAAGTACGTTGTTTCACGAAGTCGTGAAACATCAGGAAGAAAAAAGGATAAATAGTGAGAATCCCATCCACAATCAATAACATAGATCCTATTATGATACTGCAATCGAAAACAGGGACATTGAGGATTAGAGCTCAGGTTTGTCTTCCTTTGATAAAAACACCATTATCCCTTACCACAATAGCCTTTCCCATCGTAACAACGACTCTAATAACAAACAGAGACTATTTCCTCATCACTTCCTAGAACTAGGTAGCTTGAAACTCTCTTATGCAGCAACCAGCTTCTTAATTTCTAATACTGTCATAAAGACAGCAGCCACAATGCCAACATAGAATAGAATCCAAGCAAATACGATCGAGAAAGAAGAGAACTTGAAGATGTCAACTCGTGAAGTCAACTTCTTCGCTTTCTCTCGCTTATCAATCCAAATATAAAATAATGATGGCCAGACGAACACCAGAGCAATACCACACATAGAACCAGTGAGTGAGAAAACCTGGGTTAATTCTGGAATTAACAAAGCTACGATGACAACCAGCAATGTCCAAATAAATGCCTCTAACACACGACGTGACACAGGACGAGGCTGCTTGAAGAATGTCTTATCAATTGAAACCAGAGGCGAGAAAGATAAGACAGGATATGAGAACAAGGCAACAAAAGCATATGCCACCTTCACAATATTCAAATACCACACATTCAGGTCAGCGAAGTTCGACAGCAGATTACCCTTAGTATTCGCGCCAAAGGCCAGATAACCACAGACACCAACAAGGAAGTATACGACAGTACAAGCAACAAAAGAAATATTGTTAACACGATCCATCTTCTTCAGCTTGTTACCAAACTTGGACTTCGTAGGGAATTTCAATTCTGATGTCATCTTGGGAATATTCACATGAGCACACAGACATGTGAAGAATACAGAAACAGCTGTACTCAGATCAGTAAAGTTATCAGGTAGCCAGTTGTACTGCAATGGCTACATGTGAGAATGTCAATTTTGAATCTTACTTCTCTGAACACTTGGATAATACCCATAACAATGGCGATTATGACGAAGATAGAAATACAAATGATAGCAACCGTAGATGTCCATTTTAGAGAATCAATTGTCGGAATGCACAACAGAGGGAAGAATAAGAACAGTCCCTCAATCAATGATACTAACTACTAGTAAGGATTATCAAACAATAAGTACCCATTGCCAACTTGATAACTCCTCGACAGTTTTCTTAAGGAAACTACCCAACAAATCCATAGTTTGACTTAAGACAATATTGTAGTAACCAACAGAAATACCGAAATCAAAGAGAATCATAAAGAAATCAGCTACATAACCAATTACGGGGTTGACAATTTTCTTTCCAATGAAACCATACGAATCTTCCTTTGAATAAATAGACGAAGCGGATAAGTAATGAGCACCAACTAAAGACAGTAACAGGGAGATAATAAGCAAGATGCCACCTCCAGCAATACCACTAATCATCATTGTATTCGGAAGAGAAATAGTTCCAGCGCCAATAATCGTATTCATCATGTTAATGATAGAAGACGTAAGAGAAGCTCCATCATTCTGAGTTGACATGTAGAAAGTCTCCTCTGACTTCGAATCGACCTTATTCTCCTCTGTTGCATTGTCAGGAATAACGGCAGGCTTCGCATCTACACTGTTCATCGATGCTGCAGCATTGTCAGGAACACTAATAGGTTTCGAATCTACAGGGTTTGTAGATGTAACTGCACTGTCAGGTGGAGGGGCTGTTGTTTCGGTACTCATAACTATATAATAGTACTCCTTTTCGCA
>OCQB01001359.1_pt1 | contig 20010 bp, 17 predicted proteins | sample 1538631 | NCBI WGS metagenome assembly OCQB01 (sample SAMN04571713, study PRJEB22368) | human gut metagenome | biome: human gut; material: stool | host: Homo sapiens | place: Luxembourg | collected 2012-10-19
TCATTTTCGGCCGTCGATCATCCGGGTACTTCGATGTTCGAAAGCTTGACGGAACCCGCATTTCGGCAGGCATCAGCTACAAGACGCTGCATCTGCTGGAAAAGAGACAAACCTATTTAACAGAAATTCGAAAGGAGGAGGCGCTTCCTCCCCTGCCTGAAGGCAGAGATCTCCGCGCCTAAATTTGATGAAAAAGATAATTCCGATCCTTGGCCTCTTTGTTTTGACTTCTCTTGTTGCCGGATGCAGCTGGACAGATAGACAAATCGGACCGAACGATTATGAGATTTCTGGTTATTTTGATTTCACCATGAAGGGGGAAGTCGTCGTGAAGGGACTTGAGGATCAAGCCCGTTTATATTGCAAGGGCATCCAAGAAAATTTAGTGCCTCAGATTTACTACGTCACTGATAAGAACCGCATTTTTAATTACGAAGCGCAGCGGGCAAGTGCAGTTATTCGCTTTCACTGTATTCCGAACAACTGAGGTTAAGCGAGATACTTCGAGGAATGTGGACGCTCGTCTTTTGAGACACATTTTGGACGCGTTTGCAAAAAATAAACTTTATCTATAGAATACGCTTTCCTGATCGCAATGATCGATGTGCGGAGAAGTGGCCGAGTGGCTGAAGGCACACCCCTGCTAAGGGTGCAGACTGGCAAAAACCGGTCTCGAGGGTTCGAATCCCTCCTTCTCCGCCATTTTTATATCCACAGAGAATCTCTCTAAACTCCTATGAGTTATTTAAACTCATAAAATCAATAAGTTATCGGAATTCACCCTTTCTTGGGTGGACCTCCCTGAACCTCAGGGAACAGCTAAAAACACCAAACGATTGGTACACTAAATGGTACCCATTTCTGAATTTAAAACGATGTGTTCCAGTTTAGTTTCTAGTACCTTTGATTTTCTCAAGGAGGTCCAATACTTCTCTTGAAAAACGCGGAGTTACGGATTATTTAATTAAAAACTGACAAATGTTTGCAATACCGTGTTTTGTAAGTTTTGAACTGTGCGGATTCGGAAACCGGTCAACTAAAACAAGCGAAGTAACGAAAAAACAGCGACAAAAGTCAAAATTTCTCCTGTCGCTGTCAGATTTGAATTTTATTGCAGAACTATTCTGATGAAATCTTCATTTTGATATCAAACGGACGCCCAAAATAGACCCATGAGGTGACTAAAACATCTGCCCCCGTCTGAGCGTATTCGTATGCGTTAGAGTCGTTAATTCCACCGGCGGCATTGATGATGACATCCGGTCTTATTTGTTTAGCCGTTGCGACGAAGTTTCTCAGCATTTCCGGGCTGAAACGCTCGCACTGAATGATGTCTGCACCGGCATTGATGTATTGAATGCCTTCGTCCTCATTGTCTACCTCCACCGCGATTTTCTTTTCAGGTTCTTGCTCCTTTGCAAGGTGCACAGCCGCGACAGGATCCGAACAAAAAACGCGATGCTGATCAAAAACGAGGATGGATTCAGACAATCCTGCTCGATGAACGATAGCACCTCCCAAGAGAGCCGCATTCAAGGAAATGGCCTTTGTTCCCGGGAAATGCTTTCTCGTAACCGCAACCTTAGCCTTAGATCCGGCGGCTTCGATTTGTTTTGTCATCGCTCTGACGCGATTCGTAATTCCGGAGGAGTATTCCAAAATATTTTGAACTGTCTTATAGACGGAATGAATTTTTTCTGCAGAACCATGGGCTTCCAATACTGTTTGGCCGGCGCCGTAAAAAGCTCCGTCTTTTCCAGCAAAAGTCACTTTCATGCCCACTTCCTTGAAAAGTTTGGAACCCATTTCAATGCCGCTGACAAAGCCGTCCTTTTTGGGAAGACAAGTGATTTTTCCGGGAACGCCCGTAATGCCGAGTGCCTCTGTGGTGCTGTCATTCCACGGAATGTCTTCTTTAAGGATGTTTTCTAAGAATGAGGTTGGTACATAAAACATGAGCTAAATCCTTTTAGGCTGCAGAAAGTAAAGGGCGACATAAATGAGGGCTGCAAATGCTGCCAAGATTGTGCACAGAAAAGCAGCTGAATCAAAATCTCCCCTAGAGACGCTGTTGAAAATTTCAAGCGATAGCGTGTTTGTTCTTCCCGAGATGTTGCCTCCGAGCATCATCGTGATGCCGACTTCCCCCGAAGCGCGAGCTAGCCCGAGGAGTAAGGCGGCTAGGAGAGTTTTTGTACACAGCGGTACGGAAATGAAAAAGAAGGTCTTGAAATTCCTCAGGCCGCAAACACGGGCAGCCTCCTCAAGGTCCCTGGCTTCAGGAGTGCTAAATGCTGCTTGAAGAGGTTTGACGACGAGCGGTAGTCCAGCCACAAATGCGGCAAGAATTACGCCCGTCTGAGAAAACACCATCTTCAGTCCGAAAGTTTCCAGGAACTGTCCGATCCAACCGTTTCTTCCCAAGACTACCAACAGCATGTACCCAAGAGCGATAGGCGGGAAAACAAGCGGCAGAGTGACGAAAAGCTCTACGGCTTTTGCAAAAATACCTCTTTTCCCGGCAAGCCAGTGAGAAAGCGGTACTGCCAAAAGCAAGAACAGTAACAGGGAAACTGCACAAGTCTTTGCCGTGAGCAGCAGAGGAAAAAAAACGGTTTCGGGATTCATAACTTACTGAATGCCGTGTTTCATCGGGATCTTCTTGCCTTTTTCCGATTGCAGGAATTTGAGGAACTGAGCTACATCTTGGTCTTTCTCATGTCCCTTAACAACGCCGACGATCATGTGAATCGGAGTATATCCGTTAAGCACTTCTTCGCTTCCGCCGATTTTGTCCTTATTTGCTTTAGCAGCAGTGCGGTTGACAAAGCCGGCATCGATTTCACCTTTGACTACGTAGGCAGTAACTTGAGGAACGGAAGCAATCTTCATCACTTTCTCTTTGGGGAACTGATCGGTGCCGAGGTTGTCCAAAAATTGTTGAGCAGCTCTTCCGTAGACAGCAGCTTTCGGATCCGGATAGGCAAACTGCTTAATCTTGTCGGATTTCAGCTCTGACACTCCTTTAATGTCGAGACCTTTTCTCCAGATGAAAACGAGCGGTGTGTTGCCTAAAGACTGCACATTGGTCAACTGGACCGGAGTCTTCAAATTCTTCAACGTACCTTCGTCCGAAATGACAACGTTAGCGCCGTTTCCATTGGCAATCTGAGCCATCATTTGGCCGATGTTGCCGCCGTAATTTTCGGTGACTTTGCTTCCGGAAGTTTCGCTAAAAGTTTTTGCCAGTTCTTTTGCCATGTTGGCGTATCCGGCGCCGGTTGTCAGTGAGACTTCGGCGTAAGCGTGGCAGCTAAAGAGAAGAGAGACGGCAAGCAGTGCGCCAATACTGATTTTCATTATTCAGTCCTTAAAAATAGAGATCGATTTAAGACATCGCGGGTTTTTCCCAGAAGAATGTTTTTTCCTTCCGAGATCAAAAGCGCTTCTTCGGTTAGACGCAAAGCCTCATTTGGTCTATGCGTGATATAGAGGAAGGGAAGTTTGGCGAAGGAATGAATCCTTTCCAGATACCCCTGAAGGGATTCGCTAAGCACTGGATCCAGACTGGAGAGAGGTTCGTCTAAAACAATAAAGTTTTCAGCGCAGAGCAAAGCTCGGCCTAAGGCAACTCTTTGAGACTCTCCTCCGGAAAGCCTTAGCGGGCTTTTTTCGAGAAGAGGCGTGAGTTCCAAAAACTTCACGACCTCTTCAAAAGATAAAGCGTTCTGCCGCTTTGCAAACAAGCGGCCGAAGAGAAGGTTTTTTCTCACACTCAAAAATGGAAAGAGGCGGTGATTCTGGAACACAAAACCGATTCCTCTTTTCTGCGGCGCGAGATTGATGCCTTTTTCGGAGTCAAAGAAAACTCGATTTCCAAATTTGATATAGCCGGAATCAGGTTTTATTAGTCCGGCAACGGCTTTGACAAGCGTCGATTTTCCGGCACCGCTTTTCCCTAAGATGGCGGTTGTGTCGGAGAGAAGATCAGCTGCAAAACGGAATTGCTTTTCTTCAACAGTAATCGAGATGTCAAAAGAGATCATGAAATCGTTATTCAATTAAAGTATAACGATAATAGCAAAAAGGATGTTTAGGAGTCAGCGCTTTATTTAGTCGGATAGCGTTTTGATAAGTCGAGAAGGAAATCGGATCGGAGCGCTTGCAGTTATAAGTCCTTAATCCGAATTTCATATCTTGTTGTAAAAACTTCGCCGGTACCTAAGAGCAATGTGGAGGATTGATCAAATAGATACACAGGCGATAGGACCTTATGTCTGTCTCGCAATTCTTTGAGTTTTTTCTTGAAAAATTTTAGATGCTCGTCAATGTTGCCTCTGAAAAACCACGAGGCGTAGATTCCGCGCTCCAACTTTACTAAGCTGCTTCCATATTTCCGCAGCGTGAAATCTAAGCTTCCGATAAATGAAAGTTTGCCTACTTCATTAAACTGCGCGACGTATCCCCACGGCAGGACAGTGGATGCTCCGCGTCTGGAGACGGAGATGAAGTCCGTGTACTCACGAAAAGAGCTGAAACTGTTTGGTTCGGAAAATCTGCTGAACTGGAATGTCCTTCCTTTTTCATACTTGTAAGTTATCGTTCCGTCGGGACAGGCCAAAGCTTCTCAACTTAATTTTAAAATTCCGTCGGTATAGAGGAGAAATCGCTTTGCCTTTTCGATCTCTTCTCGAAAAGCTTCCGACCGCTCCTTCAATCGTCTTAGGAAGTTTTCTTCATTTGGCTGATGGATGAACTCCTTGATTTCTTCGAGGCTGAAACCGATGTCTCTCAGATGAGAAAGAAAGGTAAACTGGACAGCCTGACGGGCCTCGTAATAACGGTATTTTTTGTTGTCGACAAAAGCAGGTCTAAAGACGCCGAGGCGGTCGTAGAAAATAAGCGTGTCCTTGGTTGTGTGGCACAATTTTGCAAATTCAGCGGTCTTGAGCATCTTTTGATTTGACTATGGAGTTAGTCCATACTCTACCATTCCGCTCCGGTGTTTTTAACTCCTTGAAAAGTTTTATGTTTCATCCTCTGCTTTCCAAATTAACCTGCTGCGTTTTTTTTCTTCTCCCGGGGTTGTTTTACGGCCTTGTTATGTCTCGTCTTCCGGCAGTCAAGGCTGCAGCCGAGTTATCCGATTCTCTTATCGGACTTTGCCTCTTTTGCATGGGAAGTTTCGGCTTGATCGGGAGTCCGGCGCTTATTAGAAAGGTCGGCAGCCGCATCGTTCTGTGTCTGACAGCTGTCGTTGCTGCCGCGGGACTTTGTTTTATCGGTTTTAGCAGCAGCGTAATCGCTGTTTTGATTGGTTTTGCAGCAATGGGCATTGGCATCAGCATGCTGGATGTAGCCATGAATACGCAAGGGGTGCTCTACGAGTTCCACTCAAGAAGTCAGAGCATGAACTTATTCCATGCTTTCTATAGCTTGGGAGCAGTTTTAGCTTCCTTGATCGGTTCTGTCTGCGCAACTGCGAGGCTGACCGCAGGTTTGAACTTTGTTATTGCCTCAGCTCCCTTCCTGCTTTTGAGTCTTGCACTGAATCGATACCTTCTTCCTGAAAGACGGACCGAGGCAGAAGAAAAAACTTCTAAAGTTTGCCATAGGATCCCGCTTTTTATTCTTGTTTGCGCTGTGATGGCACTTCTTGCTTACGCAGCCGAAGGATCGGTAGGGGAGTGGGGAGCGCTTTACCTTACTACTGTCAAGGAAGCTTCCGTCGGCATCGGCGCCTTGGTGTATGGAATCTTTTCTTGCGTTACGTTTGCGGCTCGTTTGGTCGGAGATCCTCTGAGAAAGGAATTCGGTGAGATACCCGTGATTATTTTCGGGTCCGTTATTTCGTTTGTCGGAATGGTCGGAGTCCTGAGTTTCAGTTCCGTTTGGCTGGTCTTGATTTCTTACGCGATCATGGGATTAGGGCTTGCTCCGGTCGTTCCTACGCTTTTTAGCATGGCAGGGAAAAACGGGAAGATTCCGGCTGCAGCTGCAACAAGTACGGTTGCATTCATGGCTTACGGAGGGCTTCTTATCGTTCCGCCTTCCATCGGCTGGCTGGCTCAGCATACCAACCTGCACGAAGCTTTATTTATTGTTCTAGGCTTGATTGCCCTGATGTTTAGTTTGGCTCTCCTCTTAAGAAAGCTCAATAAATAATTAACGGAGCGGGTTCGGCCGCTCCGTTAACGAAACTTCCGGGCCTCGGCATTGTGCTGAGGCTTTATTTTTACGGTTAATTCAAAGCGCTGAGCGTGTCTTCAACGATCTGAGGAACTGTCAAGCGATAAGCTTTTTCGAGTTCATCAGGGTTGTAGCGGTCAACAAACTTTTTTTCAAGACCGTAAGTCAGACACTTCATGCCGGTTGCGCCGACAGCCTGAGCGACTCTGCCACCGAAACCGCCTTCCTTGGATCCGTCTTCTAAAACAACCACGACTTTGTGATTCTGTTTGAGAGAATTCAGGAGATCTGTATCAACACCGGAAACGAAGCGGGGATTGATCAAGGTTGCATTGATGCCTTTTTCAGCTAAAGCATCGACAACACCTTCACCTTTAACGAAGAAGTCACCGGCCGCGATAACGGCAACATCCTTGCCTTCCTTAACAACCTTGAACTTATTGAGATCACTGTAGTCTGTATCGACTTCTCCTTTGCTGTGTTCATAGCTATAGGTCGGAACACGGACGGCAACCTTGTGTTCGTTTTGATTCAGGGCCGCTACTTTAAATCTACAAAAATCTATAAAACAGACCTTTAATTAAATTCCTGTTTCAACCCTGCTGGTTGCCAGACCATTTATTGCTAAATCGTCTAACAGAGCCGTCAGATCCACAGGCTTGAGTTCGGGGCTAGCTGACCCTACTTTGTTGATGTATATCTCAGTCAAATTCTTTGCAGCCTGTACGTCTCTGTCCTCGGTAAAACCGCACTTGGGACAGACGAAAATCCTGTCGCTGAGCTTAAGATCTTTGTTTACCTCGCCGCATCTTCTACAGGTTTTCGAACTCGCATAGAACTGATCCGCTTCAATAACGGTCCTTTCTCGACGGGCTGATTTTCTTTTGATCATCTCTTTCAGAGCGTAGGGGCTGTTGTCTGACACCGCTTTTGCCAACCGATGATTTGACATCATTCCCTTAACATTTAGCGTCTCTAAGCAAATAACTCTGAAATGGCGGACGAGCACGGTTGATAGCTTTTCATTCTCATCGAGCCTCTGAGCCTTGATCCGTCGGTAAAGCTTTCCTACTTTCCTTGACTGTTTGATGTAGTTCTTGGATGTTGGCGTTTTGTCGCCTTTGGTTCTCGGGTGCTGTTTTTTCGCCAACTTCCTCTGCTGCCTTGTAAGTTGCCTTTGTCTTCTCTTTAAATGCTTACTTCCTTTGATTTTGATTCCGTTAGACAGCGTCAGGAGATCTTTAACTCCCCAGTCGCAGCCGCATAACGCCTCTTGTGCGTTCTCTTTATGCGTCCCCTCATAAACGATTTCGGATGTCTCTATGCTGAATGATGCAAAGAATTTATCGCCGTCCTGGGATATCGTCACGCTGTTAATCTTTCCGGGAAAACGAATCTCTTCCCTTAGCATTACCCAACCGAACTTAGGAATGTGTAAGTAGGGTTTATTGTCAGAAGCTCCGAAGCGTTTATCTTTAATTTCAGAGCCGTTCTTTACGACGACCAAGTCTCCGCCGATATAAAACGATCCCGAGCTGTATCTCTTCTTTTTAAAGACCGGAAAGCCTTTCCGTTTAGAAGAGGATTTGTCGCTTTTGAGGTCATCAAAAAACTGAGACAAGGCTCGTTTCAAAAAGATAAAGGGCTGCTGAGAGGCATACTTTGTCACCTCCATGACAAAGGGATATTGCCTTCTTTTGATGTGATTGAACTCTTTTTTTAGTTCGAGAACGTCGATTTTTTCTTTTCGCTCTCTTTTATCGTTTACTCGTTCTAAAACCCAGTTCCACGTAAATCGAGAAACACCAAAGGCTTTGCGGCAATAAGTTTTGAATTTATTGTTCGCCTTTAGTTCGATCTTGTGGGACAAAGTTACTGTCATTTTTAAAGCCCTAGAGCTGATCCTTCGCGGTTTCGGTTAATTTTTTTAGAAGCTCTCGGTTCTTTTTACTTCGACTTCCGTACAACTTGGCAGAAAAAACGGTGATTATTTCAAGAACATCTTTGGCAAGTTCTTCTTTAAATCCTACCGTTTCATCTCCCTTATTGAGGATGATAACCTCAACCCCCTTAGTTTCACAGATAGTGAAAACCAGCTCCGCTCCGAATCTCAGCAGCCTATCTTTGTGAGTGATGACCAAGCGTTCAACCTTGTCGTTAAGAAGAGCGTCCAGAAGTTTTTTCAACCCCTTCTTTCGATAATTCATTCCGGACCCCAAGTCGGAAATGACTTCATAGGTAAAACCGTTCTTTGCGCAAAAGAGTTCCAATAATTCTATTTGTCGGCTTAAGTCTTCCTTTTGCTCATTAGTACTCACCCGGGCATAGGCGATGGTTACCTTCTGATCTTCTTTAGTTTCAGAATTAGTCAATCCGGCAATAGAAAGGAGTCGGCGTCTGCTGTAACGACGAGTCCTGCCAGCCGAAACAAAATCCGGAAGCAGTCTGCCTGTTTTCTCCCAATTGCGGAGGGTCTGGATTGAGACGCCCAGAATTTTAGACGCTTGCCCAATCGGAACAAAGTCAGAGTTCATAATCTACAAATAATTTATACTTTTTACTATATTTTTATAGATTTATTTTAACAGTTAGAAGCCCAATCCATCATGGCGAAGTATTCTTCAACATTTGTCGGGGCAAGATAGACGATCTCCGGAATCGAAGTGATCATCGGAATGTCCCAGAAACCGAGGTGTGTGAGGTCAGTCAAAGCACGAATACCTGTTCCTATGACCGGCATGACGGCAGAACTGTTGTCCATGGCCCAGTCTTGTTCGAGCTGGTCATAAGCTCTCTGAAGGAAGGTTGCCATTACAGGGTAGATAACCTTGGCACCGCCTCTGGTTGCGCCGGCCATTGTGGAAACACCGGTCTGTTCGGCAATTGCAACGTCAACGTACTGGTTGCCGCAGGCTTTTCTTTCCTTTTCCATGAAGCCGAAGACTTCAGGTGTTGCGGAAGAAATGATGAGCAGTTCCGGGTTTTCTTTAACCCTTCGGAGTAAATAATCGCGCGTGTCGGTGATGTAATTCGGCTCATTTGACTGCTGCAGAGGTTCACCGTCAGCGACGTCATACGGTGCGCTGAAGTGGAACTCTTCACGGTGGGCTTCAGCAGGGGCGTAACCTTCGCCCTTTTGAGTATTCAAGTGAACAACGATCGGGTTCTTCGTGTCTTTTGCTTTCTTCAGAGCGTTAATCACAGACTCTAAGTCATTGCCTTCGGCGACGTAAATGTAGTCATAGCCCAGAGACTTAAAGTAGTTGTGTTCGCTCTGACCGTTGGTCTCTCTTAATTCCCTTAAATTGTCGTAGAGGCTGCCGTGGTTTTCGGCAATTGCCATTTGGTTGTCGTTGACGATAACGATGAAGTTGTCATTGAGCTTCCCGGCGTTATTCAAGCCTTCAAAGGCAACGCCGCCGCTCAATGAGCCGTCACCGATAAAGGCAACGATATTAAATTTTTCATTTTTGAGACTTCTTGCCTTTGCCAATCCGAAAGCCAAACTTATTGAAGGTGAAGTGTGGCCGGCGTAGAAAATATCGTATTCTGGGCTTTCATTCGGGTCGGTGAATTCTCCGATTTCCGTGAACTTGCTCTTGTCTAAATAGTACTGAGCACGTCCTGTCAGCATTTTATGTACGAAGTCTTGGTGGGAGACGTCGATGACGATCTTATCTTTCGGGGCGTCAAAGACATAATGAACACCAATCAGAGCTTCAACGTCGCCGAGATTGGGTCCTACGTGTCCTCCTATTGTGGAGGTGTAGTTAATGATGGCGGCTCTCATCTGTTTAGCGAGATCTTTGAGGTCGTCAATAGTGAGTGGCTTAATGTCCTGTGGTGAGTGAATATCAATGAGTTTCATTTAAGTTCTCCTCAAAAAATAAAGCTACCCTAGTGAAGATAGATTTTTGGGGACATAAGCGAAAAAAAAACGGACTCAGAAAGGACACCGCAATAGAGCTGAGTTGTTACTGTGTGATACGAGATGGAGGAATGGGCAAAATGCCCGGAAAATCAGGCAAAGAAGCATTTTCTTGGGGCAAAAGGGGTCGATTGGGTTGGCTTCGGAGGAAGCTCTTGCAGGAAACAGAAATGGAAAAGCTAGAAACTCTAAAAGACCTTTCCCGAAGCGTCCCGATTTTTTCAAAATAGATATTTCAAACCGACTTTAATTTGAAAATCTGTTTTAAGGTGGCGGCCTGATTCCCGATTGATTTGAGCGAAGGCTTTGAGGCGATCCTTCAACAGACTCTCCGCGCCGATGCCATAGTAAACACGAGTTCCTATGGAGCGGTCTTTAAATGAGAATTCATTCATTTGGATAGATGTCCTTCCTAAGAAATCGTGTCTGACACCACCTCTTAAATAGACTTGTCCGGACAGTTTTCCTTCTTTGCTGCGGAAGTTTTTTCCTAAATCAATTCCCAGGCGCCCGTTCAAACTATCGGTCGATTTAACGCGGACCTTCATATCGTTGCTGAAGTGAAAAGAGGCGCCATTTGCGCGGAAGTAACTCAGTTGTACTTGAGGATCGATAAACCATGAGCCCAATTTCGAAGTTTGGGTGAACTCGAGACGGTGACCGATTTCAACAGATAAACCCAGACCGTAGTTGTGATAATCGGCTGTTGAGATACTTTCATCAATATTTTTGGCGCTTAGTTTGTTGTGGTAGCGATTTACGGATAAGACCGAGTCAATATATTGTCCTTTGTCTCCGAGCCACGCAGCATAAAATTTAGCTCCGACGGATTCCACACGAGAATGATTGCCGGGAGCGTCGTCAACATGAATATTTCCCCTCGTTAACAGGAGGTTGGCGCCTAGGACCCAGCCGGAGCTGAACTTCCGGTCGGCCCCGATCGTAAAGGCGGAATATTTAAACGTACTGTTGGCCGAGTAGTGCGACTCAAACCGGCTCTTATCGTATCGGTACAGAATATAGGAACCGTCTTCGGCACCTTCACGAACTTCTCCCATTCGGCTTCTTAGATCATCTAAGGATCCCAAGAATTGAATGATTTGGTTGCCGGAGGCTGCGCTAGCTAAAGTCAGTTTGGCAGCAGGAGACAATCCGATGGGTTTTTCGGCCGAGTCATCAAGCTCAGGCGGGTTTGTCGGATCAAACGGCAGTTCCGGCAGATCCGGTTTAGGAATAACCTCATCAGGAGGTTCGGACGGATCTGTCGGAGTCTCAGGGTTATCGGGCAAGACCGGTTTGAGCGATTGGGTCCCCAATATTGCCCAGACCCTGGAGTCTCCTTTTTTGAACGGGTAAAGCCCTAATTTATACATATAAGGGCCGGCGTCTATGATTCCGTCATTGGCTAAGGAAAAAGTGGCTTTATCCAGGCTGTTCGGAGAGTCATCATTGACTGCAATGTGGTAAAGATAGCCGGTGTTAGCGAGAGAAACGCCGGAGGATCCTAAGAGGAAGGCATGCTTGCCTTCGCTGCTTTTGGAGATATTTAGGGATCCTGTCGAACCCGCTGTAAGGTAAAAGACAGCACCGTTTCCTTTAAGAGTCTCAGTTTCCATTTGAGAAGGATGACCTTGCTGTCCCAGCTGGATATAACTCGAGGGTTCAACATTTACAAGGGACAAATTGCTGTCCTCGGGGACAAACCAATAGGAATCTCGATGCATCGTTACTCGGCTGCCGCCTCCCTCGTGGGTATCGACGGCAGCAGAAAGGGTAGAGCGTTCTCCTAAGTCAATGGTTAGGCCGGAAGTGGAGCTGACCGAAACAGGCTCATGAACTACCATGTGCCCATCGCTGTCAACACGGAAGCGAGCGTGAGAGCCCACGTTTCCGAGAAATAATTTCTCAATTTCAATTTGACGAGACCGGATGTCGGCCTGAGCATCGCGAATGAGATTTAAATGTCCCTGAAAGACGGCGGTTTGAGCCGAGGTTAAATTGAGACTGCTCTTGGCTTCAACGTCGACCTCCTTGGTGAAGAAGACATTTTTCGTCAGAACTCCTGATTGCGGGTCGCGCCCGATGTTAAGAGAGCTGGGATGGTCGGTTCCGAGAATAATCTGGCCGATTTGAACTTTTCTATCAATCAAAATATCGGGAGCATCCAGATCCATCTCGCAGCTAAGCAGCTGAATTGTGGAGATCGTTCCTGCGCTTCGTTCGTTAGGAGATAAGAAATAAATCCCAGATGAAGCTGACATTTTCAGCAGGCGAGAGTACGTAGCCGAAATGCCGCCGAAAAGTATTACTTGTCTTGCCTGCATTGTGGTCGAGGCATTCTCGGAAAGCGCGACGGAAAGATCGTCATAGTAGGAAGAGTTGTCCGGGTTTCTTGGCGTCATGAGGATAATGCGATCTCCGGCGCCGAGATTGGCAGTCTGATCCGGTCCGACGCTCAGAGCGTAACCAAATCCTTTTTCGGCCACGGGAACGGGTGTAACGATAAGATCGCGTCCGGCAGAGATATTGACGTTTTGACTTTCGACCGAAAGCCCCGGGAAAAGGAACTGGTGATTCGCGGGATTGCGGAGCGATCTGAAATAGCCTGCGTTAATGGAGTTGACCGCAATGGTACCGTTTTCGGAGACATTCCATGCGACCGGAGCGGCATTGCTGTGGAAAATAAAATTGCCTGTCTTTCGTCCTTCTTCAAATGCCGCGTTGATTTGGCTCTCGAGACCGGGGAAAAACTGCTGCCAGTTTCCGATAAGAGTGTCCGTATTTTGTGCGATTCCCTGATGCAGTGCATCGAATTGACCTGCAGCGGTCAACATTGGGATGGCAAAAAATAGTGCAATGGCAGCTGCGGCACGCCGAAAATAAAAGCAATTCTTTATTTTCATTGAAATAACTCGTATCTTTCCGCTGAAAAAGCTTTTAACTGCAGTAAGCTAATTGCCTTTCTAAGGGGTATTTATCCTGTAATCTAATAAAAAAAACGCTCTATGAGCACACAGAAAATAAAATAATTAAACTGTTTTTTATGGTATACGCCTAGAGCGAAAAGTGACGTAATACACTCTCAAAGCGGGAGAAAGGATAGGGGGGTTAATTTACTTATAGTTTGGCAAAATTTAGAAGATATTAAGGGGTAACTTTGTAGCAAAAATGATTCCGCTGAAAATACCCCTATGACATCTATCCTTGTTTAGAGAGGATATCCTCCAACTTAAAGAGGTGAGGCAACGGAAATTACCTGGCTAAACCGTGAGGGTCGAAGTACAGATCGACTCATATAGAGAATGGTTTTCTGATTGGATACAGAGATAAATAGGAAACTATTTTGAGAACTTGAGAAAAATGTAAAAATAGAAAAACGGCCGTATCGCAGGCCGTTTTTTGTCACGTAAGAATAATCTCACGAAAATGCTTTTGAATGGAATTGGTCCGGAGTACACGCGGAAATCGGCAGGTACGTGCCGACAGCATTGATCATATTGTTAATACAAGCCGATGATTTTCCACCAAAGCATACCGACTGCAAAAACGATAATGACACTTGCGGTAACCAGAACAAAATTGATTTTGTAGAACCTAGGTCTTTCAAAGAAACCCTGTCCGAAGTAGATCGGGCCGGGACCGCCGGCATATTCTGTAATGCCCCACATGAAGTTAGAGAAAATGGCAAAGCAGACGGCAACCATCAGCGGAGGTGCACCGGCTCCGATCGCCACAGCGGCAAACGGAACATACATCGCCGCCACATGTCCAGAGGCAGTTGCAAATACGTAGTGAAGGTAAATATAGGCAAAGCCGAGCAGGATGAATGTTGTCATCCAATCCATTCCGGTGAGCATAGAGGCAAATCCAGCAGACATCCATTTAATGAAGCCGAGAGAGGTCAGACCAGTGGCCAAGGAGATGATGACGCCGAACCAAACAACGGTATCCCATGCGGCTTTGTCCGCTAAGACGTCTTTCCAATTTACGGCCCCCATCGCAAAGAGCAAAGCAGCAAGCCCGATACCGATGGCGTTGGCATTTAGCCCGGTCCACATTGTGGTGCCCCAGCCAAGAAGGGCTAAGACGAAGCCGATCGCAACTTTGATTTCTTGCGAAGACATCGGTCCCATATGTTTCAACTCTTCACGTCCCATCTTCTTGGCTTCAGGAGTACGTTTAAGTTCCGGATTAAGAATCTTGTAGGAAAGCAACGGCATTACGAAAAAGCAGATCATCGCCGGAACGACTGCAGCCCAGAACCAGCCTACCCAGGTCAGCTCAATGCCTAAACCTTCTTTTGCCAGTGTTGCACAAAGAGGATTTGCAGCCATGCCGGTCATGAACATAGCGCCGGTGATCGGAGTGAACTGAAAACAAGTCATGGTCAAGAATTCACCTAAACGCTTTTGCTTTGGGCCTGGTTCGGAGTCTAAAACTTGGTCAATGGACTTGGAAATCGGGAGAATGATGCCGCCGGAACGAGCGGTTACACTCGGCATTGCCGGAGCGAGAATAAGGTCGGCAATGCCCAAGGAGTAAGCGATGCCCAACGAAGAGCCTCCAAATAAGGAAAGCGTTTTATAGGCGATTCTTCTTCCTAGTCCGGATTGAACGAATCCGAGTGAAAGAACGTAAGCAGAGAAAATCATCCAGACCGTACCGGAAGCAAAACCTGAGAGTGCTGCTTTAAAACTTAGCGTGTTGGTGAAAATAGAAAGAGCCAGCGCGATGAACATTAAGGCGCCGGAAGGAAGAGGTGCACAAAGAATGCCGACAATGGTTGCGACGAAGATGGCGAACATATGCCAGGCTTGTGGTTTGAGGCCCTCGGGAACCGGGTAAAACCAAATCGCAAGCAAAACCACGATTGGGACGAGATATTGCCAGAGCTTAATAGGCTTATTAGACATAATGGTATCCTTAGAAAGGCCTTCCGCAGAAGACCTTTCTTCAGTTAAGGGACAACTAATCAAGGAAGTAAGTGCTAGCTCTTGCTGTATTTGGCAACGACACGGTCGACAAATTCCGGAGCTAACCCCACATAGTTATGCGGATCGAGCATTGCGTCGATTTCTTCTTCCGTAAAGGCTGCGGCAACTTCGGGTGTACGCAGCAGAACGTCCTTAAAGGGTATTTCTTTTTCATAAGCTTCCATTGCACCCTTGTAAACAATGCCGTGAGCTGTCATACGACCGAGGCGGTTGGCCAGGTGCATCATGACGTTTTCACTGAGCATCAGGCCTTTCTGTGCAAACAAGTTGCGTTCCATGTGTTTTGGATAAACGATAAGGTTCTTCAGAATGTTCTTGGATTTTTCCAGCGCGGCAGCCATCATGTGGCATGCACGAGGAATAGCCTCCCACTCAGAGAGGAAGCAGCCCCAATCCCGTTCCATTTCGCTGATCATGCTTTCTACGATAGAAGGGGCGATGCTGCGGACATTTCTGAGAAGCGCCAGGACATTTTCCAGAACGGCCGGATTGCGTTTATGCGGCATGGTGGAGGAACCGACTTTGCCCATGAAGAACGGTTCTTCCAATTCAAGAATTTCTGTTCTCTGCAGTGTCAGGATTTCATGCATGATGCGGCCGAGAGTTCCGGCGCAAAGGGCAAGAACGGAAACAAATTCGGCTTGGTTATCGCGGGCAACATGCCACGCAATCGTCGGAGTCTTCAGACCGAGGATCTTGAACATGCGTTCTTGAGTTTCCAGGCCGTGTTCAGGCTGAGAAGCCAAGGTACCGACGGCGCCGGCCATTTCGCCGACGAAGACTCGGTCTCTCATTTCTTCGAGGCGTTCAATATCGCGACCCAGTTCATCGGCCCAAATAGCCGCTTTGTAACCGAAGGTGATCGGAAGAGCGTGGACGACGTGGGTCCGGCCGCTCATGATGGTGTTACGGTATTTTTTGGCCAAGTCTAGGCAGTATTCCTGACAGAGTTTCATATCACGAAGAATGACTTCGTAGGCATCTCTTTCTAACAAGACAATACCTGTGTCCATGATGTCTTGACTCGTAGCTCCCCAATGCACGAACTCTCCGGCGTTTTCCGGAAGGATTGCTTTGAAGGCTTTCAGCAGGGGTACGATCGTAATAGAGCTCTTGTAGTATTCGCCGATGCTCGGAATGTCGATGAGTTCAGCTTTAGCGTATTGATTGATGATGTCGGCTTTTTCCTTTGGAATGACGCCGAGTTCGGCTTGAGCGGCAGCGAGCGCGGCTTCTGTGTCCAGCCATTTTTGGACCCAAGCTTTATCGCTCAGGATTTCGCGCATTTCATCGGTACTAAACATGCAGCCGTGGATCTGGCTGTCGATTGCAGTAGAAGGCATTTTCTCTCCTTAAAAATTGAGATCGGTTTTGTATGGCTTCATTCTGCAAATAGAGGACAAGCGGAACAACGAGTAAGTGCATTTGTTTTGATAACTATCAATAGTTCAGCGTTTAGTTTAAGAACTTTATTTAATAAATCAAAGAGTTAAGTTATGTCTACCAACTTATTGCCGAGTTTTGTAGGCGACAAAACGCAAAACCCTTATGGTTGTTGGCTTCGCGCTTAGATAAAATCGAACTTGTCCGTATTTAGAACCTACAAATCTCTTATTATGCAAAAACCCGTCTGGAAAAAGATCGCAGAAGAAATATCCTTAGAAGTCTCTTTGGGGAGGTGGACGGTCGGCTCTATCATCCCGAACGAGATTGATCTGGCTAAAAGATATAAAGTCAGCCGAGACACAATGCGGAAAGCACTTACCTATCTGACTCAGCAAGGACTTTTTGAACGAAAACCGCATATCGGAACCAGAGTTAAATCAAGAACAAGAACAGGCAAGTTCCTGAGCGAGTTGGACGGAATTAGAGATATTGACCATTACGGCAATCAATACCCGAGAAAAATCCAGAACGTTACCCAATTGGTCGTCGATGAAGAATTGGCAGAACGGTTGTCTTTAAAGCCTGGGGATCTGGTCATTCGCTTTAAAAACATTCGCGTCGCTTCTGAGAAAGTTCAAGAGACCGTGGTCGTGACGTACGTTTACATTCCGGCTGAAGCAGCCGAGGTCTTAGAGATAGTGAAGAAACGCCCCGAAGAACTCATTATTACATTGGCAGAAGAAGTCCTCGGACGGGAATGTGATGAAGTTAAGCAAACTTTTTCGGGCACGATCATGCCTGACGAGGTGGCAGATTTATTTAAAGTTCCTCACGGGACGGCGGCTTTGAAGATTATTCGGAATTACATGGATGTTCGTGGGCGAACGATCGTTGCATCCGAATCGTTTCATACGGCAGATCGATTCTCTTTTTCCGTTGCTGTGAAGAAGAAAAAGTACTAATTAGGAAAACATCTTAGATTTTGCAGAAAAGGTTGTGCTTTAGGCTGATTCGACTTGCTCATTTCTCTCTGAATCGCTACGCTCAGAGCTGCACCCAAGAAGAATCTCAAGATCTCAAATGCACAAAACTACAAAACGCGGTTTCCTCAAGGCCGCACTTGCCTCCGGATTGGCGCTTGAAGCTTTTCCGGCTCGTTCTGCTTCCCCAAAGAGCTCCGAGCAATTAATTACGATTATCGACTTAGATAAGTGCGACGGCTGCACGGATTTGTCGATTCCTGCGTGCGTCAGAGCCTGCCGTGCTAAAAATCAGGCTCGCTATCCAGAGCCGCAGAAGCCGGTGCAGCCTTACTGGCCTCAGCCCAAGTATGAGGACTTTTCAAACGATCGGGATAACATTTCTCGGCTGACTCCGTACAACTGGATTTATCTTCAGCATGTTTCCGTTGACGGAAAAGATATTTATCTTCCGAGACGCTGCATGCAGTGCTTCGATGCTCCATGCCGCAAGCTCTGTCCTTTTGGAGCCATCGACCAAACTAAACAAGGAGCGGTCAAGATTGATGATCGCGTGTGTTTCGGAGGGGCGAAGTGCAGGGACGTTTGCCCATGGAATATTCCTCAGCGCCAGGCGGGTGTGGGAATCTATCTTAAAGTAGAACCGAAATTAGCCGGCGGCGGAGTCATGTATAAATGCGATTTTTGTGCTGATCTCATCGCTCAAGGCAAAGAGCCTGCATGCTCGACGGAATGCCCCAAAAAAGCCATGTTGGTTCTCCCCATCTCGCAGGCAGAAGAAAAGTTCAAATCCTTAGCAAAAGACCGTTTTGTATACGGTAAAGAAGAAAACGGCGGAACCGCGACTTGGTATGTTTGCTCTATGCCCTTTGAAAAGATCAACCGTCAGCTGCACTCCCAATTGCCAAAGATTCATCCGGGAAGACCGCTCATGAACGAAGTCGATTCGAAACTGAGTCAGTCGACGCCTTTAGTGCTTGGAACTTTGGCTGCACCGATTGTGGCTTTGGGAGCATCCGTCGCCCTAAGAAAAAGAAAGAACGACAAAGATCAATCTCAATAAGGTGGTGCGGAAATGAAAATCATCAGACAACCTCTAACTAATCGAGTTGTGCATTGGGGCATCGCATTGAGCTGTTTCGGACTGATTTTTTCCGGAATACTTCAGATGCCTGTAGCTAAGAGATACGGCCTGACATCTTTAGGAGAGTGGCTGGGAAACTACTTTACGACGTTGTCCATGCATTACTTTTTCGGGCTGATCTTTGTGTTCTTTTGCTGCTTCCATGTCTTCTACCATGCACTGAATAAAGAGTTCGACATTGTTCCGAAGAAGGGTGACGTAAAGGGGAGCATCCTGATTTTTAAAGCCATTCTCTCCGGGAAGAAAGAGCCTCCCAGCGCGAAATACCTGCCGGAACAACGTTTGGCCTGGGCCGCTTTTGCCGTGACCTTCTTAATCCTTATTATCACGGGGCTTTTGAAAACCTATAAAAATCTTCCGGGCATTCAATTGGAAGATCCCTGGACTTTTTATATTGCACAGTTCCATAACTTGGGTTTTGTGTTGTGTCTTCTTCTGTTCGTGGGACACATGGCGGCTTTTGTGATTAAGGCTAACCGTAATCTTTTGCCGGCCATGTTCTCCGGCAAGGTGGACAGAGAGTATGCGTTGGAGCGTCACTCTCTTTGGTCACCGGATTAAAAACCAAGAGGATCGCGTAAAGAGAAAGCGAGGACAGCCAGAAAGCTTTCCGGAGGACCAATGATGTTCTGTTTGAGTTTGAACCGTGCATTTCCAAGACTCATTGTTTCACTATTGCTTGTCAGTTCTGTTTGGTCCTCTCATGCTGCTGAAACGTTAAGACTCGGCATATCTTCCTTTGCCGAGCACAGCATCAATAAGGTGCTCATTGATCCGACAATTAAAGCAATCCGGGATGCAGTTCAACCTGACAAGCTGGAAGTCGAGTATTTGGAACTCAATCGACTGCAGAACTCCCTGAAGAACGGACAGCTGGATTTGGTTCTCTCTTCTGCAGGCAACTATCGAAGGTTCCTGTTGGAAGGCTATGGGCTGCGAGATTTGGCGACGATGGTCTCAACCCAAGCACCAAACCCTAACTACGCTGAGGGTTCTGTATTCTTTGTCCGCAGTGACAGGCAGGATATAGACTCTATTGCTGCACTAAAAAACAAGTCTGTCAGCGCTAACTACCCCTTCGCATTTTCCGGTTGGCAAGTTGCAGCAGGAGAACTTCAGAAGCGAGGGTTTGATCCTGATCATTTCTTTTCAAGAGTCGATTTTCTCGGTCACGGAGCGTCTCCGGTCATTGATGCAGTTTTATCCAGTAAAACAGATGCTGGCATTGTGCGGGCTTGTGTATTGGAAAATGCAGGTTTGATTAAGTCAGGCAAAGTCAAAGTATTAGAACCAAAGGAGACGGCCGATTTTCCATGCGAAGTCTGTACTCGCCTTTATCCGAACTGGACGTTGTCTACAACTCCGAACACACCGCCGGAGGTTAGCCGC
>OCQB01001367.1_pt1 | contig 19970 bp, 18 predicted proteins | sample 1538631 | NCBI WGS metagenome assembly OCQB01 (sample SAMN04571713, study PRJEB22368) | human gut metagenome | biome: human gut; material: stool | host: Homo sapiens | place: Luxembourg | collected 2012-10-19
AACTTTATCAACTTTAAGAAGCGTGTCTTCATCACACTGAACATACATAAAAAAAAGGACCTATCCGGTCCTCTCTAGATGTTAGCTTTTCGTTACCCACTACAGTTGACAAAGAGACAGTATCTTATTTATATGCTTATTCAGCCTTAGTAATATCTTTACGCATTTCATCAACATTGAATTTAGCAAAGAGATATTGACGGTCTTGAACTGGGAAGCGTTGATCGAGTTGGTCAACTGGTCCAACTTCAATAATACCATTCTCGATAACAAAATCCATAACGTGACCACCGAATGTCAAGTCATCTGAAATAAAATGGAGATGGTAACCAGCAACACTCACACCGTGGAACATTTCAGGTGTCCAGATACCAACGATTGTACCTGAAATATCATCTACCTCATACTCAGGTTGGCGAGTGGCAACATCAGCAAACTTAATGTCCGCATTTGATTTTGGAATCATGCGCACGTGCATGTGTTTAAAATGACCTTTGATTTTGATTGAACGGAAAAGATTGACCCCATCATAGTATGATTCAATACGATCCTCAAGTTCTTTATCAGTCATTTCATAACGTTGACGGAAGATAACTTCAGCTTGGTGAGGTACGACTGCTGCATAGGGAACTTTTTCATCAGGAGAAACTTCTACCACTTCGACTTTACCTTCAGAGCCTTTAGCTTGATAGGCTTTACCGTCAAGAACAATCAACTCACCATCGATAGAATCTAATGTTCCGAGACCCAAGTCTCCATGCTCTAACAACTCTCCAACGGTTAAAGTACCTCCATAAAGCCCAGCCATCAAGGCTCCCAAAGTATTATATTGAAATAATTTTATGGCTTCAGACATGTCTACACCCTCTTTTTAGTAAAATTCATCTGGCAAAATAGTTTCGCCGAGTTTAATGTTATCTTTATAGTCAATTGGAACATCAATAAGGACTGGTCCATCTACAGCCTGAGTCAAAGCCTCTTGAAGCAAGCTAGCAAATGCTGCTTTACTTGTTGCACGATAACCTTTGGCTCCAAAGCTCTCAGCATATTTTACAAAATCTACAGGACCAAAGTCAACCCCAGATGAACGACCGTACTTCATTTCTTCCTGGAATTCCACCATATTGTAATGACCATCGTTCCAGATAATATGGACAATTGGCAATTTCAAACGAACTGCTGTTTCCAATTCTTGTGCTGAGAAGAGGAAACCACCATCACCAGAAACAGAAATCACTTTTGTCTTAGGACGAACCAAAGCTGCAGAGATAGCCCATGGAAGAGCAACACCTAGCGTTTGCATCCCATTTGAGAAAAGCAAATGACGTGGTTCATACGATTTGAAATAACGTGCCATCCAAATATAGTGACTACCAACATCAACCGTAACAGTCATATCATCATCTGTTTGTTCTTGCAAAACTTCGATTAAATCTAGCGGATGCACCGTACCTTCATCAGGCTGACGGTCAAACTTAACATCCTCAACAACATTGTTTTTCAAACCTTTAAGATATTCAACCGAACCTTCAGGCAATTTATAACCTTGAATAGCGGGCAAAAGCAAGTTTAAGCTCGCTTCTACATTACCAATCAATTCACGTTCCGGTTGGAAGTAAGTGTCCACCTCGGCCGGCTCAACATCAATAACGATGATACGTGCTGAAATTTCAGCATTCCAGTTACGTGCTTCATATTCGATTGGGTCATAACCAATGGCAATAACTAAGTCGGATTTTTTAAGCAACATGTCTCCGGGTTGGTTACGGAAAAGACCTACACGACCAAAGAAAGTATCTTCTTCAAGGTCACGTGACACGATACCGGCACCTTGGAAAGTTTCAACAACTGGCAATTTAACATGCTTCAAAATTTGGCGAATAGAGTAAGTTACGGCTTCTGATGAGGCACCATTCCCCAAAAGAAAGACTGGCAACACTGCATTTTTAATGGCTTGTGCGAGATAGTTAATATCAGAAACAGATGCTGAACCAAGTTTTGGATCTGTCATAGGCTTAATAGCCTTAACACTGACCGGAGCATCCGTCACGTCTTGAGGAATTGAAATGAAGCTTGCACCTGGTTTCCCTGACTTAGCGTGACGATAGGCATTAGCAACCGTTTCAGAAAGGGTGTTAGCATCATGTACTTCAGCAGCATATTTGGTAATTGGCTCAAGCATAGCAACGTTATTCATTGATTGGTGGGCACGTTTCAAGAGATCTGCACGCTTAACCTGACCACCAATAGCAAGAACAGGGTCTCCTTCATCCGTCGCTGTTACCAAACCAGTAGCCAAATTGGAGACACCTGGACCAGATGTTACCAATACTACACCTGGTTTCCCAGTAATACGTCCAACACCTTGAGCCATAAAAGCAGCATTTTGCTCATGACGGGCAACAATCAATTCAGGTCCCTTATCTTCCAAGGTATCAAAAACCCTATCGATTTTTGCGCCTGGAATCCCAAAGACATACTCAACATCATGGTTGATCAAACTATCAACCACTAAATCTGCACCATACAATTGCTTTTCTTCTGACATGAACACAGTCCTTCTAGCCCTAAAATGGTAGAGCCAACTTTCCTTTCAAGTATAAGTCACAAAGTGTCAAAGTCTGCTCGTTTTTTCACAAACTTTCATCAATTCACAATTCTGTTATCATTATAGCACAGTTTTCAGACAATCTTGTGAAAAAAGGCAGACTAGGTGACTAAAAAAAGACAAACACTCAAAATAGCGTTTGTCTACTTTATAAATTAACTATCTCATTTGCTTGTTTTCTGATTTATAAATATTACTTATCAATGCTTAGTTTTTTGAGGTTTACAAACACACAATAACACAGAAGAATAAACAGAGCAAAAACAGCAAGACTTCTGAAAACTAAAACAAGATGACTACTTAAAAAGGCAAAACTTCCTATTACTAAAACAGCAATGCCTGAAAATACAGAATGTAAGGTCTCCGAGTAAATATATAGTTTCTGTAATTCTTTCATGTTAAGTGACAACTGAAAATAATTGGTTTCGATTATCCCCATCATTGTCTGACCTATCGCTAGAAAAACATAACTCATTAGTACTGTATAAATGTTCGAAGATGTACTAAATAAAAGTAGATATAGAACATAAAATGAAAGACCTAAGGCGAAAGCTTTCATATGAGAACTTATTTGTTTCACGAAGCTAAGAAGGAAGCTCATTACTAAGAATGAAACTGCTAAAAATGATAAGGAAAAGGAATACATAGAATCACTAATACCGAGATACTTTGTTAAATAAACAACTTCATAAGTATCATAAACAACTCCAATTGATCCCACAATAACTCCAGATAATAGAACTAATGCAATTTTTTTGGATCTCAGAATGTTAAATAATGTAATGTTTAAATTTTGTTTTTTTCTTTCTTCTTTCAAATTTAAAGTCGAAATATTTGGTAAAAATAAAAGACTAGTAGCTCCCACTATCAAAAGAAGAGCATAAACTGCAAACAATAAAAAGTGACTTTTATTAATAAATAAACCAACAAACAACGGTGCTAAAAAATAAGATACTGAACCAATGCTTGTATACCTAGCGTTAAACTTAATCAATGAATCCTTGTCTATAATAATTGGTACACAACTATATAATAAACTGGAAAACAATACATTGACAACCTCAATTATGAATACAACTAATAGGACAATTATATGGTTTAATCCAAAACCTAGTAAGAAAAGTAAGATTGCCTTTGTAATTTCTAACAGAATAAGCAGGTATTTTCTGCTCAGTTTACTATTTGAGATATTAATCCTATTTGTAACTATTGCAGCTAAACACTTTACCACCCAAAAATACATAACTAATTGCACAGAAATTCTAGACAATAGAATGTTGATCAAGATAGTATAACCATACTCTGAGATTAACGATGAGAAACGATTAAAATAAATACTCAATGCTGCATATTTTTTTATTTTCAATATTTCCTATATCCTCCTTAATTTTGATTTAACAAATTGAATCATTTGGTAAAAAATGTGAGCATTATCACTTCCAACCATCGGATTGTACTCAACTATATCACAAAAATATACCTTATCAGAACATAAAATTTTGGAAATTATTCCAAGAAAATCGTTCATTTGAAATCCTCCAATAATAGGATATGATACTGAATCAAAAACAGATGGATCCAAAACATCAATGTCTATTGATAAGTAAATATCTTTTGACTCATCAATATAACTATCTAGCTTTTTCAAAACTCTACTCTTATTTAACCAATACTCCTCCATTGAGAGGATGATTATTTTATTATCAAATGAACTAGGAAACTCAAAATTCCTTTCCCCAATGATAATTATTTTTTCAAAAATATCGGTTAAAAAACTTAAAAAATTCCAATTTTTTACAACACTTTCAAAGTCTTTGAAGTAATCTAAATGAGCATCTAAAACAATTAAATATGCTCCCTCTCGAACAGTGGCCTTTGCTAATAGATAAGTAACTGAATGATCTCCTCCTAAAGCAATCTGAACTTTAGATTCAGCAATAGTTCGACTTAGACTTTCTAAATCAATAGAAAATAAATCTTGATTACCTAAATTAATTGTAATTATATCAGAATCTTTCCTATCATATAACATCGCTTCTTGATAATATTTTGTGGGAGCAAATCTCGCTCCTGGAATTCTACTTCCACCATCATAAATAATAGATAATATTTTCATAAACTCATTGACTTTGGCTTAATCCCAGTTAAATTATATGCTAACTTGCACTCCTGTATATCGGGACTCCCAATAGAACCTCCGAAAAACTGAGCTCGACTTCTACACCCACCTTGACAAACATAATTTGCAGGGCATTCATTATAATACTTACATCGTACATTTCGAATATGATTGAAGAACTTCGAATTAATCCAAATATCATTTAAAGTCTTTTCATTAATGTTACCTCCACAAAATTTAGTGGAGGATAATGTCGGACAAAATCCAACATCACCTGACGAATTTATAAACACATAAGAATTGCCAGCACCACAATAAAATGATTCAAATGTGGATTCGGATATATTATTACAATTTGCTTGAATATTGGGAATACACAAAATAGCATTATTGAATTCTTCATCACTAATTGATAGTCGATTATTCCTTTCAAAAGGTAAAAACCTATCAAAAGCATATTTCACATCTAATCGATCAAACAACTCCAAAAAATACTTCACTCCACTAATATTCTTGTTATTCAAAACAACATTAACAGTAACAGGTACTCCTAAACTCCTAAAATATTCAATATTCTTAATTGTTCTCTTAAATGTACCTCTTCCTCTAATTGAATCATGTATTGTTTCATTCCAACCATCTAAACTAACTTTTAGTCTTATACCATCATATCTTTGAATCAATATTTTAAAATCTTCAGGAATATATACAGCATTTGTAAAAATTGTTGTACACATTCCCTCTTTTAATACTTCCTCGATAATTTCACTTAATCCCTGTAATAATAATGGTTCGCCTCCAGTGAAATCAACATCCATTACTCCTAGCTGCTTAGCTTCATATACTATACTTGAAATTTTCTTTCTATCGAGCTCCTTTGAATAATCAGGTAAATAACAATGCATACATCTTAGGTTACATTTGTTCGTGACCTCAATCTGTATCACTTTTAATGGTATTTTCGTTGAAAATTCAACAATTTTAGTGTTGGTCTTAGAGAGTGATATTTCATTGTTATTTAGAAAATCTATAACATTTTTTATTACCTGACTCTTTGAATCAGAAAACTTTTTCAATGAAAATTGGTACATAAATTTTAAAGCTAAAAATGTAGCTAAATTTAATGAAAATAGTTTATTATTCCTATTATTCCTGAGTATTCCTTGCTTATTGTACCAATTAAAAAAAATCGAGTAAACATTGCTCGTCATATTAATTCCCTGCAATCTTCCAAAAATATTAATATAAAAACCAAAGGATTAGAAATAGACTCTAATCCTACAATCAGTTCTATTAGACAGACGGTGGGCAACGACCTTTGAGTCCATCAATCAACTCTGTAGCAACAGAAGGTTTAATTTCCATAATGTCAATAGATAGACCGCTAGAAACAACTTCTTCTTCTGCTAATTCAATTTGTGCAATAGCATCACTAACTTGCATCGTAATATCCTCCATTATTTATTTAAGAATCAATAAGTACCCATAACAAATCATAGAAATCATTCTTTATCTATAAAATTTAGCTGAAAATGCTTTGAAATTGTCTTATTAAACTGATTTGCAATAATAAAGTATATGTTATCTGTTCGTATATATGATATTTTTTTATAAACATCTTCACAAACTCTCTTGTAAAGATTCCAAAATTGATTTGCTTGTGAACTTGTATAAGATAAGGGTATACTTCCCCATCTAAAATCTAAATAATATATATACCATTTTTCATATTCTTTAAACTCTGTAGTGCCATCGGCAGTCTTTGTTCGATAATACTCTGATAAAGTGTTTTTAAAATTGTTTTGATACTCAATCTCATATTTCAGCCTTTCCTCTGAAACATGCAAAGACGGACTAAAAACTGGCACCCCAGTTTTAATATATCGTAAAACTACATCCTCTATATCCTTGTACCTCTGCCCCTCACCAAGGTTCAGTTGAAATGTCGGACAAGGAGTAAAAGAAACAATATAGAAGTTCTGAATTTTCTTAATATGAAAAGGATATAATTCACAAGTTAATGGCTTGTTCAAGCCTAAATCATTTATCGTACAACCCAATTCAGAATGAAACCAGCACTTTTTACCACAACTCAACAATGAAACACTATCATCACTAACAATAAAATCTTTAAGATACGTGCGTTTTAGAAAACTTGCTGTCTTTGCATCAAGTAATAAAGAATTATTCACATGACAACAAGATCCTCTACACTTTTCACAATTATAAGAGATAATATCATCTAGAAACGTATAATGAATGATATCTTCTGAAATCTGTTCAGGAAATTTAATAATTCTCATATCAATAATATATCATTTAATTTTGACACTGATAATTTATACCATATACACAAATCCAACTACATTTTTAACACTCCAGATAAATGATTTTCAAATTTTATAGCTAAATTCTCACTATTAGCCAGCTTCATTGCAGTAATACACTTCTTCATTTCTAGAATAGCTTTATTGCTCCTATTCTTCTTTAATTCATATAAATTTTTTGAATAATGAAACACTAATTTCTCGTAAATCTCAGTTTCCGTAAAACAACTATGATTTAACTGTTTTTCAAAATACAACGCATCAATATACTCATCTCTTTCAATACTTATGATATAACAATTTAATAGCATTGTTGAGTGTAACCTTCGGTAGTTTGGTAAATCCTTGTAAAATTCTGAACGTTTACACATTTCTCTTGATAAAAGCATCATTGTTTGATGATTCAATACATCTACAGTATTCGCAAATAACAGTAGTTCGTAACAACCCCAATATTCTACAGAGAATAGGTAGTCTGATAAATATTGGATATCAGATTCATCATAGTAACTTTTGTCTGATAAGTCCTGTAAACGAATTTTTATTAAAATAGTATTTAGAGTATAAAAAGTCTCACGCTTTTCGATTTTTTCTACTTGAGAGATTAATAACTTTTCCATACCTGACACGTTCCTTGCTGAAACAAATAAACTAATCTTTTCTAAGATTTCATTAAACTCATCTCTCTGAAAGTCGTTTGCTGCATACATAAACTCATCAATAGGCATATTTATCGCATTTAAAGCTGACATAAACTTACTAATTGTCAAATCTGTATTTTCACGTTCAAAGCGGGAAATATGAGATACTGATACGCCTAACTTTGCGATATCTTTTAAGACTAATCCCCTAGACTCTCTAAATTTCTTAAATAATTTTCCATAATCTTTCATAAAAAGCACCTCTTTTGCATATACGAGAATTTCCCAGATAAACTTAAAAGTATTATATCATATAGTGAGATAGGAGGTTAATTTCTATGAATAAAGAAAGTTTTTTAGCTATCTTACTTCTAATTTTTGAAAGCATTATTGTAATTGCTGTTGGCTAAACAAATAGAAAATAAAGACACCACAAAAGTTAGACTTTCGATGTCTAACTTTTGTGGTGTAGTTAAGGTATGATGTTGTTCTCTAATAAGGGTATAATATAAAAAAGACTCTATGATTTCTGTAGTAGGTAAAACCACTATAGAGATTATAGAGCTTTTTGAGTGTATACAAAAACTAGTTCTTTATTGGAACAAAGTCAACAACTAATCTAGTATTGGTTGCAGCGGCAATTTCTTCCAATGTTTTATATGTTGGATTAGTGGTGCCATTCTCTATACGTCACTTTGAGAAGGTAAATTTTAAAATCCTCTTTATCATAACTTTTTACTAAAATAGCCAGAACATCACATTCTACTATCATTCTTATTTCTCATCTTCGTCCATTGAAAGCACAGACAAGAAGGCTTCTTGTGGTACCTCCACCGAACCGATGGCTTTCATACGTTTCTTACCGGCTTTTTGTTTTTCGAGGAGTTTACGTTTACGTGAAACGTCACCACCGTAACATTTAGCCAAGACGTTTTTACGAAGAGCTTTGATATCTGTACGGGCAACAATTTTTTGACCAATAGCCGCTTGGATAGGAACTTCAAATTGTTGACGTGGAATAATTTTCTTAAGTTTATCAACGATAAGTTTTCCACGTTCGTAGGCAAATTCTCTATGGACAATAAAGCTAAGGGCATCGACCTTATCACCATTAAGGAGAATATCCATTTTCACCAATTGTGAACGACGGTACTCTGACAATTCATAGTCAAAACTTGCATAACCACGAGTTGATGACTTCAATTTATCAAAGAAGTCAAAGACGATTTCAGCAAGTGGAATTTGATAGATAACGTTAACACGATTATCATCAATATATTCCATGGTTTCAAAATCACCACGTTTACGTTGCGCCAACTCCATAACAGCACCAACATACTCTTGAGGAACCATAATTTGAGCTTTGATATAAGGCTCTTCAATGGTATCAATACGTGTAGGATCTGGAAATTCAGATGGGTTGGACACTTCAAGCATTTCACCGTCAGTAGTGTTAACATGGTAAACTACTGATGGTGCAGTCATGATGAGATCGATGTTAAACTCACGTTCCAAACGCTCTTGGATAACATCCATGTGAAGAAGGCCCAAGAAACCACAACGGAAACCAAAACCAAGGGCTTGAGACGTTTCAGGCTCAAATTGAAGACTGGCATCATTCAATTGGAGCTTTTCAAGAGCCTCACGCAAGTCGTTATATTTATTTGACTCAATTGGATAAAGACCAGCAAAGACCATTGGGTTCATTTGCTTATAACCATGAAGTGGTTCTGCGGCTGGATTATCCGCAAGTGTCACTGTATCACCGACACGAGTATCCGCAACTGTCTTAATTGAAGCTGCTACATAACCAACATCTCCAGTCGCAAGGTAGTCACGGCCAACAGCTTTAGGAGTGAAAATACCAACCTCAGTAACGTCAAAGGTCTTGCCATTAGACATCATTTGAATCTTATCGCCCGTTTTAACCATTCCGTTAACCACACGCACTTGGAGTATGACGCCACGATACGCATCATAAACAGAGTCAAAGATAAGGGCTTGGAGAGGTGCTTCCACATCACCTTGGGGCGCAGGAACTTTCTCAACAATTTGTTCGAGAATCTCTTCGATACCAATGCCAGCCTTAGCTGATGCAAGCACAGCTTCCGAGGCATCTAATCCGATAACATCTTCAATCTCTGTACGTACACGCTCAGGATCTGCCGCTGGAAGGTCGATTTTATTGATAACTGGTAAGATTTCCAAGTCATTATCAAGTGCCAAGTAAACATTGGCAAGTGTTTGTGCTTCAATCCCTTGAGCTGCATCTACCACCAAGATAGCACCCTCACAGGCGGCAAGGGAACGTGACACCTCATAAGTAAAGTCCACATGTCCCGGTGTGTCGATAAGGTGGAAAATATAAGTCTCGCCGTCTTTAGCTTTGTAGTTAAGCTCAATGGCATTCAGTTTGATAGTGATACCACGTTCGCGCTCAAGATCCATACTATCAAGGAGTTGTGCCTGCATCTCACGACTTGATACAGTCTCAGTCTTTTCCAAGATACGGTCAGCAAGCGTTGATTTACCATGGTCAATATGAGCAATAATCGAGAAGTTGCGAATCTTCTCCTGTCTTTGTTTTAATTCTTCAATATTTGGCATTTTATTCTTTCCTAATTCTTACTTGTGATTGTTAAAAAACGAACCGTCACCTCCTATTATACAAAAAAGACAGGCATTTGCCTATCTCTAATATCTGCTTTATGACTGCATTTAGTCCTTCTTATTTCTTAAAATTATCATTGTAGTGCTTATTAATAATAGCTGAACGCTTGTTCTCTATTGAACTACTTGAAAATGGAGCTAAACCAAAGGCTAGTACAATAATTCCCAATAGAATAAGACTAAAAAATGGGTGCTCAGCAATATAGTGTAAGATGTCTGATATGGGAATCCACCTTTAAAAACATAATTATTTATAACTATATTATCAGAAACATTATGTTTTATCAAGCAAAAAAAGAGAGCCATTCGCTCTCCCTTTTAACCTTAATGGAATTGCATACCACCATCAACGATGATTGTTTGACCTGTGATGTAGTTTGAGTCAGGTCCAGCTAGGAAGCTAACTGCTGCTGCAACATCTTCAGGTTCTGACAAACGTTTGAGGGTAATATCTTTAGCAAAAGTTTGCATACCCCACTCATCATCTTTACCAGCATTTTTACCAACTTCGTGGGCAATGTCAAACATCATTGGAGTCTTAACGATACCTGTGCATAAGCATTTACAGTTATACCTGAATCAGCTAAGTCACGCGCCAAAGTTTGAGTAATACCACGAACTACGAATTTAGTTCCACCATATACAGTTAAGTTAGAGTTCCCTACGACACCTGCTTGTAAAGTTGCATTGATAATTTTACCACCATGACCAAGTGATTTAAATTGTGCTTGGGCAGCTTGTGCACCTCAGATAACTCCACCAATATTAATGTTAAATGTACGTTGAAACTGTTCTTCAGTAATAGTGTCAAGGGATTTTGTTGGTGCCACACCAGCATTATTAACAACAACATTCAAGTCGCCAAAGTGATCAACTACTTTTTGGAAAGCTGCTGCTACCTCAGCTTGTTTAGACACATCTGCTACAACGGAAAATGCCTTGTCTTCTGACAACTCAGCAACTGCTTTTTCAGCAGTTTCAGCGTCATAGTCCAATACCCCGACTTTAACACCATCTTCAACCAAGCGTTTTGAAATCGCAAAACCAATACCTTGACCTGCACCTGTAACAATAGCAACTTTTGACATACGAAATCCTCCTCTACCAATTGTAGTCACAAGCTTAACCACAAGCCCTATCTCAATTGGAATATGCTAAGTTAATCAAGTTCTGGCAAAGTCATTTTCATAGGCTTTTTCTTAACTCATTTAGAATCTTACCACTTTATGAAAGCGTTGTTAATAATTTGTCATGCTTTTTGAAAGCAAATAAGATCACCACTAGTGACCTTATGTGTATTATTTTTCAAACTTAAACCCTAGTGCTTCCATATCACCTAGGCCACCTAAGGTGGTAACCTTAGTATATCCTCGTTCTTTCAGTACTCCTGCAGCAAATTCAGCACGAGATCCCATTTTACAATAAAGATAAATTGAATCGTCTTTTTTAGCTGGAATGTCAGCTGTGAAAAACTGCGTGTGAGGTATTAATAAAGCATCCTTAACATGACCTTCTGCGTACTCTTCTGGAGTCCTGACATCAATTAATAGTCCATCCTGAGCTAATTCTGATTGAATCTGTGCTATATCCATCCTACTCACCAAACCAAATCTTAATTTCTCGAGACGCAGATTCTTCTGAATCAGAGCCATGAACGATATTTGGAATCATGTCACCATCTGGTGCTGTTGCAAAGTCTCCACGAATCGTTCCAGGAGCAGCATCCCCAGGATTAGTTGCTCCCATCATATCACGCCATGACTTAATAACACCTGGGCCGGACATAATACCAATAACTGCTGGACCACTCATCATGAATTCAGAAATACTAGGGAAAAAAGGTTTATCAGCCAATTGGGCATAATGTTCTTTAAGACGTTCTTCGTCAAGCATCAGCATCTCCATACGCTCAATAACGAAGCCACGTCGCTCAATTCGATCAAGCACTTGACCAATTAGATGGCGTTTAACAGCATCTGGTTTAATAATAAAGAATGTTTTTTGCATATTCCCAACCTTCATCGTTTTCTTTCCATTTTATCATAAGAAGTATCATTTTGCAGAGCTAAACCTTGTATAGTCTAAAACTATATCCACAGCAAGAAATTAACTATTTTTCATTAGTTCCCATAAGAAATAATATAGATGTAAATAGACATTTCGAGGTAAATTTAATGACAAAATCTAAATTCCAATTAGTCGGTTCTCTTCTTCGTCCTGCGGATCTCCGTAAATACAAGGACGAAATCGAGCATCGTGACGACATCCAGTATCCTTTCTATGATGCCCTTCCTGGTTATCAAGAAACTGAAACTGCATCTATTAAGCGAATGTGGCTGACCAAAAAGCTAACGGAATTGACATCCTTACCGATGGGAAGTTTGGGACGTTCTATGTGGCACTTGGACTTTGTCTGGGGACTCAAAGGTATTGAACGCTACATTGCTGAGCATGGTTATACTTTTAAAGACCATGATGGTGGTCAATATGAAACACGTAAAGATATCGGTATTCGTATCACTGAGCCTCTATCAGGTAAAAACCACCACTACCTAGATATTTACAAATTGGTTAAGGCTGAAGCTGGTGATGAAGATACCAAACAAACTATCTGGGGACCTGCTCATGCCTACACTGAACTTGCTATCTTTGATCGATTGGCTGTTCCTGGACAAGTCTATGAAACAAACGAAGAACTCAAAAAAGGTTTGATTAATGCCTATAAAGAATTCTTGGATGAATACAAGGCTGTTGGTGGTAAAATCGTTCAATTTGACGACTGCCTCTGGGAACTTTTTGACCCATCAAACCCTACAAGTTTCTACTCAGACGGCAATGGTGATTTGGCAGAATTGGCCGATGAATTTGTTGCTATCAATAATGAGGTTGTTGACTATACTCACGAACTTGGTTTAACGGTTTGGACACACAACTGTCGTGGTAATTATGAAATCCGTTCTGCTTCTGAAGGAACTTACGAAGACATCGCTAAGAAATTCTTGGCAGAGCAACACTATGACCGCTTCTTCCTTGAATGGGATAGCGATACAGCTGGTGATATCAAAGCTCTGGAAGCCCTTAAAGACAGTAAAGCTGAAGTTGTATTTGGGCTATTGTCTTCTTAAACGACTGACCTAGATGACGAAGAACGTGTTCTCGATTTGCTTGAAAAAGCGAGTCAAATCCTTCCAAAAAAACGTCTCTTCCCCTTTCACCAATGTGGTTTCGCCTCATGTGACTCAGGTAATGAGCTGGCAACACCTCAACAATGGGCTAAAATCAAACAAGGTCAAGAAATCGCTAAGAAATTCTTTGGCTAATCGATATTTCTATTCGCTCCTCTCTAAAACGAAAAGCCTTCACTCTTGTGAGGGCTTTTTATGTTAGCATCAAGCATCTATAAAAGTTTGCAAATCCTTAAGAGCTCTTTCTGCGATTTTTTCATAACGCTCTTTCTTGTCACGAATACGTGGGCCTTCTAATTCTTTGATAATACCAAAGTTAACATTCATTGGTTGAAAATGTTTGCTTTCAGCATGTGTCACATAATATGGAAGGCTACCGATTGCTGTTGTATGAGGGAAAATAACTTCATCTTCACCCTTAAAGAGACGGGCTGCATTGATTCCAGCAACCAAACCTGAGGCAGCTGATTCAACATAACCTTCAACACCAGTCATTTGTCCAGCAAAGAACAGATTAGGGTTTGATTTTGATTGGAAGGTCTGTTTAAGCAAGTTTGGCGAATCCATGTAAGAGTTACGGTGCATTACCCCATAACGAACAAATTCTGCATTTTCAAGACCTGGAATCATTTGGAAGACACGTTTTTGCTCTCCCCATTTGAGGTGGGTTTGGAAACCAACGATATTGTAGAGGCTACCAGCCGCATTGTCCTGACGAAGCTGAACAACCGCATAAGGTGTCTTGAAGTCACCATCACGTGGACCCATATAATCTTCAGGATACTCCAAACCAACTGGTTTCATAGGACCGTAGAGCATTGTTTTAATACCACGTTTAGCCATAACCTCGATAGGCATACACCCTTCGAAATACTTTTCTTTTTCAAAAGAATTCAAAGGAGCTTCTTCAGCTGTAGTCAAGGCCTCATAGAAGGCCATGAACTCTTCCTTGGTCATTGGACAGTTTAGATAAGCTGCTTCACCCTTATCATAGCGTGACTTAAGGTAAACCTTGTTCATGTCGATAGTTGCTTTATCAACGATTGGTGCAGCGGCATCATAGAAATAGAACCCGTCTCCACCGTTAAGCTCATGAATCTTTTCAGCTAAAGCATCAGAAGTTAGGGGACCTGAAGCAATAACTGTAATAGCATCATCAGGAATTTCTGTGATTTCTTTACGGATAACTTCAATTAAGGGATGACTTTCAATTTCAGCTGTCACTGCTTCTGCATAGCCCTCACGGTCCACCGCCATGGCACCACCTGCTGGCACACGGTGAGCTTCTCCATTACGCATAATGATAGAGTCCAAACGACGCATTTCTTCTTTTAGAAGCCCTACAGCATTGGTCAAGCTATCTCCACGGAAAGAGTTAGAGCAAACCAATTCTGCAAAATTTGTTGTCTTATGCTGTGGTGTTGCTTTGACCCCACGCATTTCATAAAGTTTTACTGGAATACCACGTTTGGCAATCTGATAAGCCGCCTCGGATCCGGCCAAACCAGCTCCAATCACGTTAATATAATCTGCTTTTGATTGAGACATGACACTAATACCTCTTCGGAAACAAGATGAAATCCTGCTCCCACAAATCTTTCTTCATTTTTACTCTTAGTAGTATAGCAAAAAACTCCTCATCTGGCGACTAGGAGTCATCTGTATTTAAAAGGGGTAAAATGATAGTCACTTTAGCACCACCCGTGCCATTGTCATTTGCAAGAGAAAGACTACCATAGTGTAAACGAATAATATCATTAGCAATAGTCAGACCAAGGCCACTATGATTGCGACTCTGTCTGCTTTTATCCTCTTGATAAAATAGCTGAGTAGCGTTTTCAAGAGATTCAAGGGAAAATCCAGGACCAGAATCAAGGCATATAAACTTGAATTCATCTTCTTCTACCCTAGCGGTCAAGAGCAACTGACTGCCACTGGGTGTATGCTCTACGGCATTTGAAACAATATTCATAATAGCTCGATTCAACAAGGACTTATCCCAATTGCCTATGCTTTCTTTCGCAATTTCCTTCTTGTCAAATACCACATTGATTTGTTTCGTTTGAGCTAATGACAAGGTTTGATCGTAAATGTCTTCAACAAATTCCTTAACTGGAACTTCTTCAAGCGTCAGGGTCTTCTTCAAACTCATTTTGTTGAGTTCTGACAACTCTTTTACATAAGCATCAACCTGTGCAATACCTTTTTGAAAATGCTCTAACAAGTCCGTTTGATTTTCATCCAAGGACGTCATAGCTAAGAGTTCCGCATTTCCACGAGCAACTGTTAGGGGCGTCTTTAAGTCATGTGTTAGGGCAGAAATCTGATTTTGTTTATCTTGCTCTGCCTTCCAATTTTCCATCAAAGACTCACGAAGTGCTATACGCATATGATCCAAACCACTTAAAACCTGATTAAATTCCTTAATTGTAGACTGAGAAGTTTGAAAATCCAAATCTTGTTGGGAAATTTTTTCAGTAACCCTTAATATAGGTTTAAGTTGCTGACTCAATTTATTTGCATAATAAAAAGTTAAAATAATAAATATGATTAAGATAGATACAAACATTGAACCAATCATCATAAGATCAGCATTGGGAAAATGTTGGTTCATCCACTCATTACGGTACCGAGGTGATAGTTGATAATTAACAATGACTATGCCATCTGACCGTTCAAAAGACTGAAAATAGCCGTATTTCTCACCGTGAGCATTCTTGAATTGGTAATTTAGTAAGGATTCTTCTTGCAAGTTAACAAGCATGTTAGACTTTTTAAGCTTAAAATCCCTAGTTAAAAAGACATAACTCGTGCCATCAGGTAAAATCTCGGGATTAAAGACCTTAGAAGTTTCAATATCACTTCTCACAGCAGACAAATCACTCTCAACTTGATTTGCTGGAATCACAACTCCAAAACGAAAAGACAAGCTGAACAAATACAAAATAAGAAGACTGCTGATTACAGAGAGAACTGTAAGACTGACGACATAAGATAACAAGATTGTTCTTAGAGAGTGTTCTCGTTTTTTTATTAGTGCCACTTGTAACCAATCCCCCAAACTGTTTCAATAGGATTTTGCCCAACTTCTTTAAGCTTTGCACGGATATTCTTGATATGTTCAGCCACTGCTGCCGGACTGCCTTTATCCTCATAGCCGTACAAATGCGTGTAGATTTGTTCTTTTGAAAAGACTTGGCCCTTATTTTCAGCTAAAAACTGGCAAATACCATATTCCGACTTTGTCAAATCTAACAACTGATTCTCAATATAAAGCTCTTGAGCAGACAAGTCAAACTGAAACTCCCCAAGTGAAAGCTTATGGTGACGCTCACGATGTTCACGTCTCAAGTGAGCTGCAACACGCGCTTGGAGTTCTTTAACCCCAAATGGTTTGCAAATGTAATCATCCGCACCATAACTCAACCCTTGGACAATGTCTGCTTCTTGCGTTTTAGCTGTAATAAAGAGGATTGGGCAATCCACCTGATTTCGAATCTCATGGCAAAACTGTAGACCGTCAACATCAGGCATCATAATATCCAGTAAAATCAGGTCAAATCGAGGTAAAGAGTTCTTATCCAAATCTAAAACACTTGTAAGCCCTGTCACATTATGGTTTTGGAGCTCTAAAGCCTTTACAACCAATTGAACAATATCTTTTTGATCATCAATAACAAGTATTCGAGCCATAGCCTCTCCTTTCCTTCAAAGTTATCCTTATCATATCATCTATAGAAGATAACTGACAAGGCGTAAAGTAGATAAATATGGGTTGGGTAAAAAACATAGAACAAATATTTTGACCCTTTCCCTCTTTGACCATTATAAGAAAGCATTAAAGGTGCTGAAAATATTTCCATCCATTCAAAGTATTTGAATATTAAATCGTAAAAAGAAGGTCTACTTAAAACAATCGCCATTAGCAGCCAAACGAGACTAACACTCATAAAAGCAAACACTTCTTTCTTAAGATTCCTATGACAAAGATACATAGCGATACCGGTCAAAAGCAACCACGTTCCTCCATCACTGATAAATGTATGGACTGGCAATACTGTGAAATTGAGTAAATTTAGTAGAAAACCAAACATAGGTTTGTTCACACTTAGCATATAAAAAGGCATCATTAACCATGGAAGCAACAATGGAAAAAGTAAAGTTGGTATCCCTTTAAGGTATTTCTTTTCTTGAATCCATGCAATCCCTTGAAGAGCAACGAGCAAAATTGCGAATGACGACAGCATCATATTTTGTGGAAAGAAACCATCTGGTCTAACTAGAGGATGTAGAAAATTATAGAATCCAAATTGAATCAGTCCCATCACAATTGCTAAAGAATAAATCTTTAGGAAGTATTTCTTCCGGTTATGGGTATGAATAAAACCCTCAATCACACAAAAAAGGAACAAGGGTGCCGCTAATCTACCAATCATAGCAAACCAAATAGGGATTTTCCCTGTATAATCAAAAAAATAATGAATGTGGTCGAATACCATAGTAATTAGGGCTATATATTTGAGTTGGAAACCTGATAAACTTAAACGTTTCATAATAACTCTCCTTTCTTTTCATTCTTAGTATAAAAAACAAATGTAAGGAAAGTATCAGTTTTTTTGACAAAATACAAAAAGCTATCCCAAGTTAAAACTTGAGATAGCTTTCTTCTTTATTTTACAACAGATTCTTTGTAGTCACACTCTTCGTTACTACAGATAACTTGCTTGCCACCACCACGTACTTTCTTCTCCACGAGGTAATCGCCTGATTTAGGACAGTTACGTCCAATAGGGATATCCCACGAGGTAAATTCACAGTCTGGATAGCGATCACAACCATAAAAGACACGATTGCGTTTTGTCTTACGCTCGATGACCTGACCTTGCCCACAGGTTGGACAAGTCACACCAATTTCTTTAGTAATAGCCTTAGTATTGTGACAGTCTGGGAAGTTACTACATGCATAAAACTTACCGTAACGACCTAGCTTGATCACCATTGGATGGCCGCAGAGGTCACAATCAAAACCAGCAGGTTCATCCTTGATTTGGATTTTTTCAATACCTTCTTCAGCTTTTTCCAATTCTTTTTGGAAAGGTTTGAAGAATTCATCAATAACCTTCTGCCATTGTTCCTTACCGATTTCAACTTTATCGAGTTTGGCTTCCATCTCGGCAGTGAATTTAACATCCACGATATCTGGAAAGAATTCTACAATTAAGCTATTAACGATTTCACCGAGTTCAGTTGGTTCAAAACGTTTAGCCACCAATTTGACATAATAGCGACGTTGAATAACATCAAGCGTTGGTGCATAAGTTGACGGACGACCAACGCCATTTTCTTCCAAAGTCTTAATCAATGTCGCTTCAGAGTAGCGTGCCGGTGGTTGCGTAAAGTGTTGTTCAGGCGTTGTCACAACCTTCTTAATTGTATCACCTTCAGCCATTTCAGGAAGCATTTTATTCTTATCAGAGTCGTTGTAAACGGCCATATAACCGTCAAACTTGATTTGACTACCATTTGCAGTGAAAATGACACCATTTTGAGACAAGGTCACCTTCATCGTATCAAATACTGCAGCCGTCATCTGACTAGCCACAAAACGATTCCAAATAAGGGTATAGAGCTTAAGCTGATCCTTATCCAAATACTTAGCAATACTTTCTGGTGTTTGGAAAACATTTGAAGGACGGATAGCCTCGTGAGCATCTTGCGCCGCTGAACTATTTTTCACCTTGCTTCCATGTTTAGAATACTTAGAGCCAAAGCGTTCTGTAATAAATTCAGCCGCTTGATTTTGAGCCACTGGACTGATACGTGTTGAGTCCGTACGCATATAGGTAATCAAACCTTGAGCGCCTGAACCAAGATTAATCCCTTCGTACAACTGTTGTGCAACCATCATAGTCTTACGTGTACGGAAGTTGATTTTATTAGCAGCATCCTGTTGTAGTGATGATGTTGTATATGGCAATGGCGCATTACGACGGCGTTCTTTTCTCTCTACCTTATCAACGTTAAAGTCGTCACTTATGATACGAGAGAGAACGTCTTTAACATCGTCGTTATTGTTGAGCTTGAGCTTTTTACCATCAAGACCATAGAAGCTAGCCTGAAACTTCTTAGCACCCTTCTTAAAGGCACCATCAATTGTCCAATATTCTTCTGGTTTAAAAGCCTTGATTTCATTCTCACGGTCAATAATAAGCTTAAGAGCTACCGATTGCACTCGACCTGCAGAAAGACCTTTCTTAACCTTCTTCCATAGAAGAGGTGAAATAGAGTAACCCACAATTCGGTCCAAAACACGACGAGCTTGCTGAGCATCTACTAAGTCCATGTCAATGGCGCGTGGCTCTGCAAAGGCATTTTTTACCGCATCTTTAGTGATTTCGTTAAAAACGACACGATTCTTAT
>OCQB01001373.1_pt1 | contig 19874 bp, 6 predicted proteins | sample 1538631 | NCBI WGS metagenome assembly OCQB01 (sample SAMN04571713, study PRJEB22368) | human gut metagenome | biome: human gut; material: stool | host: Homo sapiens | place: Luxembourg | collected 2012-10-19
CCCAGCTGCCGAGCGTGCGGCGCATGGTCTGCTGCAGCTTGTAGGTGTCACGCGTGCCCTGCATCATCTGGTCGTTGAGCTGTTCGACGATCTGGTGACGCACCTTGTCGAACTCGCTTTCGTCCTCGGCCACGGCGTTCAGGTAGATCTTCGGGCCGGTGACGACCTCGTGGTTGTCGGTGTCGACCACCACGAACGCGGATACGAAGCCCTCGGTGCCGAGAATGCGGCGCTTTTCCAGCTCGTCATCGGTCAGCTCGCCGACGGAATCGCCATCGACGTACACGTAACCACACGGCACGGAGCCGACGACCGCGGCCCTGCCGTGGTACAGGTCGACCACATCGCCGTCTTCGGCCAAAACCACGTTCTGCGGGTCCACGCCGGTCTTGACGGCGATCAGGCCGTTGGCCACCAGATGGCGGTTTTCGCCGTGGATCGGCATGGCGCACTTGGGCTTGACGATGTTGTACATGTACAGCAGCTCGCCCTCGTTGCAGTGGCCGGACACGTGCACGGCGGCGTTGTCGCGGTTGACGACCTTGGCGCCGAGCTGCACGAGCTTGTTGATCACCTTGTAGACGCCGTGCTCATTGCCTGGAATCAGGGAGCTGGCGAGAATCACGGTGTCGAACTCGTTGATGTGGATGTCGCGGTGGTTGCCGTCGGCGATGCGGCCGAGTGCGGCCATCGGTTCGCCCTGGGAGCCGGTGCACATGAAGACGAGCTTGTCGTCCTGAATGTCGTTGGCCTGCTTCAGGTCCACGACGGTGCCTTCGGGGATGTGCAGGTAGCCGAGGTCGGCGGCGATGGACATGTTGCGCACCATCGAACGGCCGACGAACACGACCTTGCGGCCGTACTTGTGGGCGGCGTCCACCACCTGCTGCACACGGTGCACGTGGGAGGAGAAGCTGGCGACGATGATCTTGCGGGTGGCCTGGGCGAACGCTTGGTCAAGGGCCGGGCCGATGGAGGTCTCGGGCTTGACGAAGCCGGGCACCTCGGCGTTGGTGGAGTCCATCATCAGCAGGTCCACGCCCTTTTCGCCGATCTTGCCGAATTCGACGAGGTCGGTGATGCGGTGGTCGAGCGGCAGCTGGTCGAGCTTGATATCGCCCGTGTCGATCAGGGAGCCGGCCGGGGTCTTGACATAGACGGCCAGGGCGTCCGGGATGGAGTGGGTGACGTTGACGAATTCGAGGTCGAAGGGACCCACCTTGAGCTTCTCACGGCCGGCAACCTCAACCTTGGTGGGGTTCTGGTGGTGTTCCTTGCACTTGGCGTCCACGAAGGCGAGGGTCAGCTTGGAGCCGATCAGCGGGATGTCCGGACGCAGCTTGAGCAGGTAGGGCACGCCGCCGATGTGGTCCTCGTGGCCGTGGGTGAGCACCAGGGCGTCGACCTTGTCGAGACGGTTCTTGATGTAGCTGAAATCGGGCAGGATGAGATCCACGCCCGGCTGCTCCTCCTCGGGGAAGAGCACGCCGCAGTCGATGAGCAGCAGGTGACCGTTGTATTCGATCACGTTCATGTTGCGGCCGATTTCACCCAAGCCGCCGAGCGGCGTGATGCGCATGGAGCCCTTGCGGTACTTCGGCGGGGCGATCAGCACGGCATCCTGCTGGGGTGCGGTGGCCTGCCGGGTGGCGTTGATCTTACGGGACGGCGTACGGCTGTTGGATCCGTTGGCGTTGCGGCCGCGCGCGGAACCGCGACGGCGAGAATTCGTGTTCTTGCTTGTTTTCTTTTGTTCTTGTGCCATAACCTTTTTGGGATTTCTGTTGTGGTGCCTCTGCTCTGTCATGCAGGGGCGGCGGGCTGGCAACCCGTATGCAGCGTTTCGGGCTTACAGCAGTCCGGCAGCGCGCATGCCCTCTTCAGCCTTGTCAAGCTGAGTGGCGTCGGGACCGATGTTCGGCAGACGCATGGTGGTGGAGGGGATAACGCCCTTGACCTTGAGCGCAGCCTTGGCCATGACGGCCTGATAGCCGTCGCCATTCAACACGTGGACAAGGGGGGCGAGCTGGTTGGCGAGGCGACGGGCGGTAGTGATATCGCCGCGATCGAATGCCTGGACAAGCTGCTGCATGGGGTTGGAGGCGACGTGGGCAATCACCGAAATGATGCCGACGGCGCCGATGGAGAGGAACGGCAGGAACAGGCCGTCATCGCCGGAATACCAGGCGAGGCCGGTGCGCTGCTGCTTCTCCACTGCGGCTGCAAGATCGCCGGTGGCGTCCTTGACAGCCTTGACGTGTTCAAGTTCGGCCAGTCGGTCGTAGGTTTCGACCTTGACCTTCAAGCCGGTACGGCCGGGAACATCGTAGACGATGATCGGCTTTTCGGCGGATTCGTCGACGGCCTTGTAGTGGCCGACGATACCGTCCTGCGAGGGGCGGGAATAGTAAGGCATGACGACGAGCACCGCGTCGGCGCCCGCTTCCTGAGTCTGTTCGACCATACGCACGGTGTGTGCGGTGTCGTTGGAGCCGGCGCCGGAAATCACCGGAACGTCGACGACCTCCTTGACGGCCCTGACCAGCTCGACCTTCTCATCCATATGGGTGACGGGCGATTCACCGGTGGTGCCATTGACCACCAGACCATCCGCGCCATCGGCGACGAGGTATTTGGCGAGCTTCTGCGCGGCGGCGAAATCGACGCTGCCGTCGGATTTCATCGGGGTGACCATAGCCGGCAGAATGCGGCCGAAAGGTGCTGGCTCAAGAAGGTGCATGTCATGCTCGCTCATAGTGTTCACCGTACTTCCCATTGTGGACTCTTATACTACGTACCTTGATTGTTGCTGAATGCGTGGCATTATGGCCGGAGCCGGTGGCAATGCCGTGATGCGCGTCCCGGCGCGCTTCCCTGCCTGAAATGCGGGGGCGACTACTGGTCGACTGCGGGTCGATTACAGGTCGAGGAAGTGGTCGAGGCCGATGGTCAGGCCGGCCGGAGCGTCGCCGGCGAGCTTGCGCACGGCAAGCAGGACGCCGGGCATGAAGCTGGTGCGGTCGAAGCTGTCGGCCCGAATGGTCAGCTGCTCGCCGGCGTTGCCGAAGAGCACTTCCTCGTGGGCGTTGAGGCCGCGCAGACGCACGGCGTGCACGTGGATGCCGTCGACCACCTGGCCGCGTGAGCCGCCATCGGTTTCGGTGGCGTCCGGCACGGGGGCGAGTCCTGCGGCCTTGCGCGCTTCGGCGATGCCGTGGGCGGTGTGGATGGCAGTGCCGGAGGGGGCGTCCACCTTGGTGGGGTGGTGCAGTTCGATGACTTCGGCGGATTCGAAGTATTTCGCGGCCTTGGTGGCAAAGTAGTCGGCCAGTACGGCGGAGATCGCGAAGTTAGGTGCGATGAAGACCTTCTGGGTTTCGGGCTTCGGACCGTTGGCGATGGCGGATTTGACCTGGGCGAGTTTCTCGTCGGTCCAGCCGGTGGTGCCGACCACCACGTCCACGCCTTGGCCGATCAGGGTCAGCACGTTGTTCAGGCTGACGGACGGCACGGTGAATTCGACGACCACATCGGTGTTGTCGGTGGTGATCTGGGTCAGGTCGTCGCCGGCATCCAATGCGAGCGCCAGCTGCGTATCCTCGGCGTTGTTCACCGCTTCGACCACGTGCGAGCCCATGCGGCCCTTTGCTCCGACCACCGAAACCTTGATCATGTCTTCTTCCCTGTCTACCCGTACCTGCCCGGCAATGTACCCGGGACGTTTTCCAATCGGCAATCAGCCTATCACCGCAGGCCCCTCACGCCAATACCCCGTCCACAGAATCAAGCTCCCTCTGACGAGCCGAACCGTGAAGTCGAGCTCCCTCTGATGAGCCGAACCGTGAAGAAAACGCCGGAGGCGTTTTTAGGTGAGGGCGAACGACAGTGAGCAATAATTCAGTTGGCTGAAAGCCATCATTAATTGCGTTCGAGCTGGACGCGAAGCGGACTGAGGGAGAGACCCCGGCGAAGCCGCCAACCATCCATCGGGCGTAGCCCGATCCCGTTTCACCCACGCCGCTTGGCCAAGGCCCATCCGGCCAACGCCAATGGCACGGACGCCAGCGTGAAGATGAATGGCAGCATCATGCCCACATGAGGGTTGGAGGCGTCAAGCACAATGCCGGCCACGGACGAGCCGATCGACGTGCCGACCGTGCCTGCGGTGGTTACCCAGCTCAGCCCTTCGGTCAGGGATTCCGCCGGCACCAGATCCTTGACGATGAGGTTGCCGGTGGCGAACGTCGGCGAGACGGTCAGGCCGGCGAGGATTTCGAAGACGCCCAGCAGGATGAGATTGTCCATTGACAACCGGAAGAACACGTAGCCGACGGTCAGCAGCGACAGGAACATCACCATATGCGCCCAATGGGAGCCTTTGAGTTGGCAAGAGCCGAACACCAGCGCGCCGATGCACGAGCCGACCGCGAACATCGCCAATTGCAGACCGAGGAAGGGCTCAAGTCCCATGGATTTCATGGTGGCGGTAATGGACACGTCGAAGGACGTGAAGCTCATATTGAACACGATGAACACGGCGAGCAGCGGCAGTACGCCGGCATAGAGCAATACACTCTTGGGCTTGGCACCGCTGCGTTTGAGTTGGCGCAGGGTCAGCTGGTCGGCATCTTCGCTTGCAGCGGGGCTGCCGTCATCGTGCGCGGCCACGCTGACCTGTTCCACGATGACCGGCGGCTGGGTGGATTTCAGCGAGAAGAATATGGTGCCGCCGATGCCGCATGCCACGGTGGGCACGAACAGTTGGGATACCGGATGCACGGAGGTGGCCAGCCAAGCCGCCAGAATCGGCCCCAGAATAAAGACGATCTCGTCAATGGCGGCTTCCATGGCGTAGGCCGTGTTGAGCAGCTGTTCGCCATCTTCCACACCGCGCAACGCATAGGACCAACGGGTTCGGACCAATGCGCCGAATGAGAACTGCGTCAGACCCATGATGATGGCCAAAGCGAACAGCAGCGGAATCGGCACGCGCACCAACGCCGCGAAGGCGAAGGCGAGCATGGCCACGATCTGCACGGCGAGCGCAAGCCGGCCCACGCGGGCTTGGCCGAAACGGTCGAAGGCGCGGGCGTAGAACGGGGTGACGCAGCTCATGGCCAGCACATAGGCGGCGCTCATGGTGCCGGCGATGGTCCAATTGTCGTAGAGATGGTTGAGCGCCAGAACGATGCCGAGACTCATCATGGAGATCGGCAATCGTGCCACCGCGCCGGACAGGCAGAACGCCTTGGCTCCGGGCAGCATGAACAGGCGCTGATAGGGCGAGTGGGCAGCGGACGACTTCGAAACCGCGCGAGTCGTGGACACAATAACTCCTTACTGGTGCGTTGTCCGGCACGTGCGCCCGCCCACACGTGCCATCCGAGGGGTAGCGGTTCCCAAGCAACGTCACGCGGCGCGTTTCAACCGCGGACCGGTACGTGGCCAGTCGTCTTCATCGTCGGAGATGCCTTGCGATGCATAAGGTCTCTCCGCCGGTGAAGGCCGTCCGATGCTGTACAGGTCATGAGCCTTTGGGCTCAGTCGTTGTCAGATTGTTCGGGAATGCCGGAGCTCAACTCGGTAAGGATTTCCTGTTTGGTTTTCGCGCGGGCGTGAAGCTCGCGCAAGCCCTCGTCGGGCTCACTGACATAGTAGAGAGTGGCGTCGATACTGTCCAATTCCACACCTTCGACCGCTGCCAGCAGCAGTCGGTACATGTCGAGCTGGGCGAGTTTGCGGGTGATGTCGTCTGGCTTGGTGGGCCGACGACCGGTTTTCCAGTCGACCACGGTAAAGCGTGCGGTGGTGCTGGACGGGTCAAGTCCACCGATGAATACCGCATCGAGTTTGCCATTGACCAGGCCCACGCCCGGCACGTCCACGACGATGGCACGCTCCGTCCACGCCGGGATGCGCTTGGCCCACGATGATTCGGCCAGTCTGCGCTGCCACGCCACCAGCTTGGACTCGGTGGCATTGTCGCTACTTATGGAAGTGGCGGAGGCGGCGGATACGGCGGATGCGGATTGTTGAGCCGTGGGCTGTGGGACAGCGGGCTGCCGTGTGGATGGCTTGCGGCATTGCCGCTCCCGTTCGGCCAAATCGGCCAACATGGCTTCCCGGGAAACGAATCCCGCATCCTGACCTGTATGCGGCATACTTGATTCGGCTTCATATGCCAGTACCGCTTCATCCGGCTTACCGGCATTGATGAATTGCTCAGCCCACGCATGGAACTGCGTGCCGGCCTCGGCCGCCGGAGACGATATGCGCGGAATCGGGCGGATAATGCTACGCCAGTAGAGGCGCTCCTCCCGTTCGCTCATGCCACCTACGCGGGCTTGCAGGCTTGTCACGTTCTGGCGTCCTGCAGCCAGAACGCGTTGCGCCTTGGCTTTGACTGCCTCATCAAGCGACTGGCCGCTGGCGGCATCGGCCATCAAATCGGCGTCGTCCACCAGCAATTGCGCCCGTTGCAGCAGTGGACCGGCGTCTTGGTGCTGCTCAAGTGACGAGGAATCTGCGGCGATAACATCGATGCCACGTGACAGCTGTTCATGCACTGCGTCGCTGAGGGTAGCCGGCCACGGCAATTCGACAGCGGCATCCGTCTGCGTAATCGGCGTCTGCCATGCCTCCCCCACCACGGCGTCACCGTATGCCGCGGCATGCTCTCCGATAAAGAACCCTTCGGGAGTGGCAATCGCTTCGCCTTGCGCCGAGATCAGCATGGGCTTCCCGGCATTGGCGGCTTGCAGCCGTTCCACACAGTCCTGAGCCGATATCGCATGTTCACGGGCTTGGAGCGCGTCATGCACTTCAAGCCAGAAATTGGATGGCTGAGCGGCGCGAGAGCCTTTGGGCACCACTGACGGGTCCCGCCCGGATTCGCCCGTATAGGCGCAATAGGTCATCAGGGCATCTTCTCGCGCACGGGTAAGCGCCACATACATCAATCGACGTTCGTCGGCATGCAGCCGGCGCCCATATTCCTCCGCCTGCGTCAAATACCAGCCGGATGCATCCACTTCTTCCACGCCATCGCCGAATTCGCGCATGGAGCCGAACACTTCATCATCAATAAGCTCCACATCATCCAAAGCCGCCAACGATGCGATGGGGTCGGCTTCCACATCGGCATCATGGGGGAATCGCGGCAGAATGCCGGCATCGGCACGCATAGGCACGGGTACGGCGGTGGGGTTGGTGAGCCAGGAGTCGGCGGTCTCATGATATTCGGGTGCGGTCCAGTGACCTTGCTCGGTGCCTCCCGTATGGTGCTCGTCCAGCACGATCTTGAGATGGTCGCCCTGATTGCTGGGGAATCCGACGGCGGTAAGCCCCACTACCGCAACGGCATCCCATTCCAACCCTTTGGACTGGTGTACGGTCATCAGTTCCACATCCACCGGAGCGTCAGGGAGACTGGCGGCTTCATCCTCCACCGAAGCCAGATGATCCACCCATGTGATGAACCCATGCAACGAGGGAGTTTGCTCAGCGGCAATCTCTTGCGTGTACGTATCCACCAAATCCACAATCGCATCCATAGGCATATGCGCCAAAGCGGGATTGGCGCGGTGCTGCGGATTATGCAGCACACCGGCCAATACGGTGTCGATGTCAAGATCCAACGCTTCTATGCCGGCGCGAATCACGTCGCCCAGTGGCCGCCCGACGGCATCATGCACCTGACGGAGCATCACCGCGGCCCGGGTTATGGCGTTGCGCCCGTGTGCGCTCAACCGTTCAAGCAGTTTTACCAGGTCGCCGCGTAGCAATACGTCTGGCAGGAATACCGCATTGGCCACCTGATCGCGGTACTCACGCACCACAGCCGCCCATTCATTCGCTGGTGTATCCGGTTGGGCAAGGCCGGCCTGCACCAATGCTTGGAAGCGTTGTTCCGTGTTCTGTTCTTCAGCAAAACGGGCCAACATGGTCAAATCCGCTGCGGACATGGTGAATCGTGGCGTGGCCAGCAAGCGCATCAGCGATCCCGTATCGGTGTGGTCGGCGGCCACGTGCAGCAACGCCATCAGATCGCGGATTTCCGGACGTTCCAACAGCGCGGAATAGCCGACCACGAATGTGGTCAATCCGGCCTGTTCCAATGCCGCCTGATATTCGGGCATATGTGATTTGGACCGAAACAGCACGGCGACCGGCGCTTTCTGTTCGCCCGGCATCTGTTCCTGTTGTTCGGCTGCGGAACGGTGCCGTGCGATGGCCGTCTTGCAGAAACGCACTACGGCGTCGATCTCCTGCCCGGCCGTGGCGAAGCCCAGTACTCCCAATGTTCCTTCGGGGGCATCAGGCATGGGGTCGAGCGATGAGACATCGACCTCACGCATCAATGAGCTGGAAGGACGCGACGGATTGGAGCGCAACGGCAGCGTGAGATTATTGGCGGCTTCGAGCACTATACGGCTGTTTCGCCTGGTGACGGACAGCGGGAATGGCTTGCATCCGGCAGACAGGTGGAAATCTTGCTGGAACATACGGAATGCACCAGGGCTGGCACCACGCCATGCGTAAATCGACTGGAACGGATCACCCACCGCGTTGACGGCGGACCTCTGTGACGCATCCACGTGGAACAGTGCTGCCAGCAGAGCGGCCTGCGTGGTGGAGGTGTCCTGATATTCGTCGAGCAGCACGTGGCTGTACCTGCGGCGCGTACGCTCTCCGATGGAGGGGAAGCGCTCGATAAGCTGATACGCGGCAATGGTGAAGTCGGAGAATTCGGCCATATTGCGTTCCCGCTTGGCTTGGGCATAGGCCTCCACCAGCTGGAGCAGAATATCGCGTTTGCGTGTGGTCTCCAGCAGCGCACCGCAATGATAGGTGCAGCGGGCGTGCAAATGTTCGGCACGGTCATCGAGCTTGGCTTGCCAGCTGGCGTCGGTATCTTTCTTCAGTCGTTTGATCTTGGGGATTTTCGGCTCGTCCTCGGGCATGGGTTCGTCTGCAACGGCTTGTTGCAATCGATTGATGAATGCCGAATCCCATTGCCGTACTCGATTGATCGCATCATCGAAGCTGGTGCAGCCGGCACCGATCATGGCACTGCCAATGGCATCCGACAACGCCAGAACACGGTTCGCCAAACTGGAGAAGGCGCCAAAATCCTCACTGAACGCCAGATCCATGTGACTGTCGATGACTTCGGTGGCCAGTTGAAGCGCTCCGGCTGCGCTCAATGGTTGCGTGTTCTGATCGAATCCGACAAGCAGTCCATATTGGCGCACGATGGTCTGGAAGAAGGCGTCATACGTGAAAATGGCCGGCTTGAGGAATGCCCGATCAGACACCGTGGCGGTCGTAGAGCCCGCCATATCACCGGCCACTGCGGCGGAGACGCGTTCCAGCAGTTCGCCTGCGGCCTTGCGTGTGAAGGTCAGGCCAAGGATGCGTTCAGGTGCCACACCTCGATTGATAAGCGCGATGATGCGTTGGGTCATCGTAAAGGTTTTGCCGGAACCGGCACCGGCAACCACCAATACGTCAGCATCGACTGGCGCATCGATGATGGCGGCCTGTTCCGCACTGGGAGTGAACGTGCTCATGCTTGCCTCGTTTCGAAAATCGTGTCGATCTGGCCTGCACAGGCAGGGCAGACGTTCTTCATACGGCAGAATCCGATATGGGTGTCTTGCGGATGGGCCTCGATGATGGCTGATCTGCTGGCCGCCGCGGCATAGAATACGCGGGCGATCATGGTCAGCGACCATAACGTCTGCGTACCGGCGAGCGCGGCGAATTGCGCCCACGCTTCGGCACTCACACCTTCGGGAGGAGTAGCCGGATCTATGGCGGGTATGTCGAAGAAACGGTTGGGGTCTTTATACCAGTATCGGGGCGTGAACGGTTCGGCATTCAACGAGCCATCAGTGAACAGCGGCGGCTGGAAGGCACCTTCCGGAGCGTAGCTTCTGGCTGGTGCCGCATTCTGCCCGACATGGAATAGCACGCTTTGGCTGATATGCGGCATTGCGGCAAGTGCCTTGGCACCGCGCGGCCCGTCTTCGGGGAACACGAGGCCAAGCTGATAGCACACGAGCTGCAAATCATTGAAAATCTGTTTGACCGTGGGCGTTCTGCCTGTTTTGTAGTCAATGAGGCGAATGCATTCGCCGCCGTCTGCGAGTACGCGGGTTTCCATACGGTCGATGCGCCCGGACAGTCTCACGGTCAGATGCTCGTCCATGCCTTCCGGCCACCCTCCGACCAGTGCTCCCATCAGACGAACCAGCGTGTTCCGACCGATTGGGTGCATGCCGGGCACGGCATTGTATGCGTCGAGTATGTCACGCACATCGAATCGTGCGGCAAACTCCCGTTCGCATTCGGCACCGGCCAATGCGCCAATGCTGAAGTTGCTGGAGTTCTTGCCAAGATACGTTTCCGGATCGGCGTCGCTGCGCACAAAGTAATCGGCGATGTTGCGCAGGGCATCCGCCGCGGACTCGTCCTTACGGGTGGCCTCATAGCGGTTCCGGGTGTCGGCTATGGCATTCGGATCAGGACGTTTGCTCTGATAGATGGCATTAAGCCGTGCCGCGACAGCCTCGATGCGACGTTCCGTGCCGGCCGTGGAGTCCAAGCCCAGTGCGGCCAACGCCTGGGCATTGTGGGAAAGATGGTCCAGCCCTTCCTCGCTGCCTTGCTGCGCAACCGCATGGATGAGGGTTCCGAAACTGGTGGCCACGGAGCTGGGGCGAGGACCGGCGAACCGGTTCTCCAGCATCCAGCACACCGGGCACGCCCATAGGCTGTCGACCGCCGATGGAGATAAGGTGACCATGGGTGCGGCCTGCGCATCCGTCTTGCCTTTCCCTGTTTGGATACCGTCAGACTGTACACCACCAGATGATGCGCTGTCAGATGAGGCACTGTCAGATGAGGCATCGCCAGATGACGCGCTATCCGATTGGGCCGGCGATTCCACAAACGCCCAGCTCTGCGGATTTGCGGCGCGCACACCATGCTCTAACAGGAGTGTCAACGCAATCGCGGCGTCCTTTGCGGCAGCCTGCTGCGGTTGAGCAGTGGCCAGAACCGCACGGGCGGCGCTGACCAACCCACGTGGGTCGGCGTCCAATCCGGCCAGATCATATTCGGCGAATCCCGCATGTGCCCCCACTGTGGTGAAAGGCGCCTGTTGCCGGTTGCGCGGATAGTATTCCGGCAGATACCCGAAGAGAAAGTCCGAGGGGCTCATGCTGTCGTTCCATACCGCGCTGATCATGATTCGCCGTGCACGGGTCAGCGCGACCAGGAAACTCTTCTTCTCGCCCGACAGCACAGCCGCGAACCGCGGATCATGACCGGTTTTGTCGCTTTCTTCAAGCGCCCCCCTCAGCACGAGCTCGGCAAGGTCTTCACCACCGAACATGGTGTTGCGCCCGGCGAGGTTCGGCCACACGTCTTGCTGGACCACCGGTATCCACACATATTCCCAGTGGCGTCCGGCCGCGCCTGCCGGCGTGGTCAATGTCACCGCGTCTTCCACCGGTCCTATGTGGGCCAAGGAATCGGCCTGCACTTCCATGCCCCGAACCTGTGCCATGAATGACGTGATGTCTCGACTGGCGGTGGAATCATCGGCGAACTGGAACAGGCGCATTGCCGCGTCCAGCCGGTCATTGGCCGTACGCCCCTCTGCCGTGTTGAATAATGCCGCACGCTGCCAGACCGGTGCCAGACCGGTGGCGTTCCACGCAACAGACAGCGCATAGCGCGGCTGTACGCGCTGGCTTGCCGGCAGCCGCTCCAAGCCGGAAGCAACGCTGCCCACCAGATGCCACAGGTTCGCAAAAGCGCGGGCCTGAGGGTCGTTGCCGAGCACCGCGTGGATGGATGCGAGCGCAGCCTGCGCCGGCGCGGCGGCATCATCAATGGCAAGCATCACGTACAGCGCGTCAACGCCAAAGGCCAAGTCATCGCCGGACGGTTCACCGAGTATTTCGACAGACACTGGCAACGAAGTCACTGACGACGAAACCGCTGACGTCGAAACCACTGACGAGGATGTTTCACGACCTGTTTCACACCGTGTTTCATGGTATGTTTCACGCAATGTTTCCCATGCCGTCGTCAGAGAGGTCAGCATGGCATCATCCGTGGCGAGATGCGCCAGCGACTCCAACGACCCCATGGCCGATTCGATCGGCGCAAGCCTTGCGGGACGCCCCTGACCGGGTTTGGCCCCGGCACTCACCAACGGGCCGTTCATCAACGTGGCCACTCTAGTCCTTATATATGCCGCGCAGGAAGCCAACGTCATCTGGCATTCCGCCATCCCCTCGGCACGCAATCGGGCAAGCTCCACAAGCGCGAACAATCCCTGCACGAAAGTCTCGTCCTTCAAAGGACGGGTGACCGACGAATACCGCACCGGTACACCATCTCGGCGCAGTCGTTCGCCGAACAGCCGCACGGCGGCATTGTCGTGGGTGATGACCGCCATGTCGTTCCACCGAATATGCCGGTCAAGATGCGCCCGCTTGATGCGCCAGACCACATCATCCAGCTCCTCACGTGAGGATCGGTACAGGCCGGCGGTCACCGTGCCGTCCGCCTGATAATTCGCTGCATCGACTCCGCCCAGTATGGCGGTCAGCTTGCCGGGACGCTCGGCCGGAGGCAGCGGCTCGTCTTCCGGCGAGGGAATCGACAGCGAAATACGAGACGCGATCACATCAGCCATCGTCATGTGCGACTGATCAGCGACGGCACTGCCGCCAACCAGCTGTTCTTCCTTGGCCTTCAGCCGCCCTTCCACGGCACGGCGCATCAGATATTCCGGATACGATCCGCGGAAGGTCTGCACCGATTCATCCGGGTTGCCGACCAGCACCAACTTGACGCCGGCATTCCCCAACTCCTCCAAGAAGCGCATGCCGGCCAGCGTGGTGTCTTGAACATCATCCACAACCAGCAGCCGGGGCAAGCCCAACGCCTCCACACACATAGGCCGGTCGGAATCATCCGCGTGATCGGCGGCGAATGCCTCACGCACCACACGAGCGCCTGCCACCAGCAAATACGAGGCATCCAAACGGTATTGCCCCGGATATACCGCGCTTTGGGCTGCAATATATTCACGGCGCAACGCGAAAGCCAAACGCCATTGCACCGACAATCGCGCGTCCTCCGTCACGGCGTCCAAGAGACGTGGCTCTTCGTGAACGCCTACACCGAGCTCATCCAATCGGGCCAGCATATCGCGCAACTGGCTGATAAACGCATCTGAAATACCTCGCGTGAACCTATCCGCGCTGGTCGAGCCGCCTGCCGACGTCGGAGACGGCGAATCCGACCCTTGTTGCGGGAGGCTTGATTGTGCGGAAGCGGCAGAGCCGGGCATCTCGCCGGCACCGGCATCGCGTATGAGTCTCGCCCAGTCATCCTGGGCAAAGTAGACGCGTAGCAAATCACAGGTGCCGCAATCATCTCCCGCTACGGCATGGCGCAGATGCACGGCCATGACTTGACGCAGCAAAGCATCCTGTTCCGCACCGTTCAGCAATCGAGGCGACGGCAATCCAGTTCCCTCGCGCGAAGCCGATATGGCCCGGAATGCCACGGCACCCAGCGTGGTGACCGGCCTGGCCTGCACGGAAAACCCGAGCTCACGAATCACCCGATTGCCCAATGCGTCGGCGGCCACACGGCCGGATACGGCCATCACCGCCTGCGTGCCACCGTAGCGGCGCAGCCCCGCCATCAACACCGATAAGGCGAATTCAGTTTTGCCGCTTCCAGGCGTGCCGACAATCAGCCTCGCCGCTCCATCACGGTCGATGCCGTCCAGCACTGTTCCAGGTTCAAGTCTCGTCATCATGGCTCCAGCCTAAACCCGACCGTCACAGAGGGAAAAATTTTACCGAACCCGACGAAGAATCGTACCCTTGACGGTATCCTGTAGAACGAATGCAGGGAGAGCGCATTTTCCAAGGAGGGAGGGAACAGATGGACAACATTCCGATGAGACCGCCGAAGCTGCCCGGATATGATTTCGTCCAGATGTTGGGAAGCGGTGCCACCGCCACGGTGTACCTATATAACCAGCGTATGCCCGCACGCCCGGTGGCGGTAAAGGCCAGCGCCAAAACCCTTGACCCACGGGCCGCTGCCCTGTTCAACCGCGAGGCCAACTTCATGGCCAAGCTGTCATCCCACCCGTACATTCTGCCGGTATATGGTGCCGGCGTCACCTCCGATGGCCATGGCTACATCGTCATCGAATATGCGCCGGGCGGCACCTACAACAGCATCATGAAGGCCCGGTCCATGACCTGCGAGCAGGTACTCGACCTCGGCATCAAGCTGTCAAGCGCGCTGTTCACCGCGCATCGCAGCAATATCATCCATCACGACATCAAGCCCAGCAACATTCTCATCACCTCGCAGGGCTTGCCTGTTCTGGGTGATTTCGGTATCTCCACCGATGTGTATGACCGCACCGAAACCGGATTCTCGCCGCCGTGGGCACCGCCTGAGGTGCTTCAGCATCTGACCAATGGTTCGGAAGCCGCCGACATCTATTCACTGGCGGCCACCCTGTACGCCATGTTCGTCGGCTGCTCGCCATTCCAGCACGATTATCACCCGCGTTCGCAATCGGAACTGATTTCGCTGATCGTCAACCAGCCATTGCCTCGCCTCAACCGCCCCGACGTGCCGGCCGATGTGGAAGCGGTGCTGCGCCGGGCCCTGAACAAGGACCCCGACCAGCGGTACTACTCCGCGTTGGAGTTCGCACGTGCCATGCAGCGTGTGCAATTCGCATATTTCGGGCATGCCACTCCCGTTACCGTGGAAGGGATGCCGGCCTATCCCAAAGACATCGAGCGTCGGCGCCGGGCCACGGACCAGCGAGATCAGATCACCCGTTCGTCACGGCGATGGGTCAAACCGGTGGGTATTACCGTCGGTATACTTGCGGCGATCACCGCAGCGGCACTGATATTCGCCTTCGTGGTCGTTCCCCGCATGGACAGCGCCACCGGATCAGATACCAAACAGGTGGCGACGCCCGGCACCAAGGATGATGACAACAACCGCAATAATCAGGATGACGTGATCACCGATACCGCGAACGCCCAGATTCCTTCCCCGGAGAATCTGAACGGCACCTATGCGGCGGATGGGTCATCCGTGACGTTCACCTGGACGAATCCAGACCCGCAAAGCGGTGATACCTATGCGTGGGCCATAGTGCAGGGCAGCAATACCGACCAGAGCGCGCAAACCGTCACAACGTCAGATCCCACGGTGACCGTCAACGCGCAGGAAGGCTCGCAGACCTGCATTCAGGTGTCCATTGTGCGCAAGAACCGCCAGATGTCCGTCAGCCCCGCCATCGCCTGTGCGGCCAAGCCGCAAGAATGATCCGCTCGCCACTGCCGGGCATGCCACCTTGGCATTGCGTATCGCATCAGACGTGCGCCCAGCAGCGGCGAATTCACCAAATGGACAACAGGAACGGCAGGTATTGGAACCGTAAAGCGTTGTCATTACACCAGCAACCAGAGAAAACAGGGGTCAGGGAGTTCAGATGGCCACATCGTCCCAGTCATACGATCGTCGCCGACGCATCAGCGCGGCTTTGCGCCGCCTTATGCCCTCCGAAGGGCATACGTGGACGGTTCCCGTAATCACGCTCCTGCTGCTTCTGGGACTTGTTGCCGGCGCGGTGATCATGAGCACCGTCACGCGCCGCCATGTGCAACTGGACGATGGCACCGTATGGGTCACTTCGCTGAAAAACCAGAAGGCCGCACGATTCAACGTAAAGAACAAGGAGGCCGACGCCGGCGTCTCCTCCTCCGCCCCACGATTCGACATCGCACAGCATAATGGCGACACCATCCTGACCGAAACGACCAAAGCCTCCACCATCAAGGCATCCACGGTCAGCACCGGTGTCAAGACCGACATCAAAGCCAGCACCACCACTGTGGTCGGCGGGGATACCGCAGCCCTGATCAACGAGAAGACCGGCAATGTGTGGACCGGCTTGTCGGAAAACCTTGATTCCGTGACCCCCACCACTTCCGATCCGAAAATAAAGCTGGGCGAGGGCGGGCGCATCGCAGTAACCCACGATGGCAAGGTCTACGGATACCGTCCATCCGACGGTATGGTGCTGCGTCTTGACAATCCCAGCAGCGCCAAGGCCAAAACCCTCGAATCGCTGACCGACGGCAAGCAGCAGACCGTTGAAAGCTTTACCGTCATCGGGAGCACGCCGGTAATCGCAACCGGCAAAACCGTCATATTCAAGGGCGGCCGCGTCGATGTCGACACGACCGGCACCCTCACCCTTCAGGAGCCTCCCACCGATGACATACAGTCCGATTGGGTGGCCGCGGCATCACCGAGAGGCCTTGCGCTTATCCCGTTGAAGTCCAATGCCAAGGCGAATTTCATAGCCAACGGGGGCAAGGCGAATCCGGCACGACCGGTATCGTCCAAGGGCTGCGTGTACTCGGCTTGGAGCCAGAAGGCCAGCAACTACATTCGCGCCTGCTCCCCCACGGATACCAGCGTCAAGCCGCAAACCCTCGAATCCGTCAATACTACTTCCGAATTGGTGTTCCGCACCAACCATCGCCTTGTGGTGCTCAACGACACGGTTAACGGCAATGTGTGGAACCCTGAGGATTCCACCAAAGTCATCAAAATACAGTGGAACAAAATACAGACCGAGCAGACCGAGAAAGAACAGCAGAACAACGACTCGGCCAACAACCACCACGACTTCTCCAAGACCTGTTCCGCACAATCCGGCCAAATCAAAGCCGAGGATGATGAAATCGGCGCACGAGCCGGTTCGGAACAGATTCTCGACGCGCTGCGCAATGACGAGCAGACCGATTGTTCCGTACTGAAAATCACCAAGGTTGGCGCACCAAACAACAAAGACGTCACCATTTCGCCGATTTACGACGGCCGGTATCTGCAACTCGATGCCTCCGCCGCATCCGCAGGCACCGTTACCTTTACTTACGATATTTCCGATGGTCGCGGCCAGACCTCTTCCGCCACGGTGACCGTAACCCTGAATGATGGAGGCAACCACGCTCCCGTACAGTTCGACACTCCTCCCGAGATCGATGTGGAGCAGGGAGCCAGTTATACCGCCAATGCGCTGAGCAGCTTCAACGATCCGGATGGAGACCCGCTCACTCTGGTCTCCGCTGTGGCCCAGAACACCGACCAGGTGCAGGTGTCCACCCGAGCCGACGGCCAGCTTACGTTCAACACCGGTGCGCTGGCGTCGGGACGTGTGGGCGTCGAGGTCACCGTCTCCGACGGCACGGCAACCGGCACCGGCATGGTGTATTTCTCGGTCAAGCCCGCGAACACCTTGGCCGCGGTCATCGACCCGGTAGCGAAAACCACCGTTCCCAACACGGATACCGTCGTCAAGCTGTCCTCTTATGTGCATGGCACTTCCTTGCAGCCGGCACAACTGACTCAGGTGGATACGCCCAACGGCGCTTCGACGACCACCAATGCGGCGGATATGTCGTTGACGTTCAAGGCCACCAATCCCGGCACCTATTATGTGCCCTACATCATTACTCAAGGTTCGATTCCGGCCACCGGATTGGCTCGAGTCGAGGTGCAGCCTGCCACCGGCGAGGCCGCCAAACCGGTTGCCGCCAACGATGTCGCCCTGCTTGGCGCGGATAATACCGCCATTGTGGAGCCGCTCACCAATGACGTCGATCCGATGGGCGGTGTGCTGTCCGTCACCACGGTGAGCGCACCGGCCGACTCCGGCATCAAGGTTGGTCTCGTCAGCCATAAGCGCGTGTATATCACCGCGCGTCAGGTGCCCACGAAGCCCGTCGCCCTTACCTACACCGTGGCCAACGCCTCCGGAACCGCCAAGGGCACCATCGTGTTGCAGCCGCCGGCTCTGGCCACCTCGAATTCAGTGCCCAAGGCCAGCAATATCAATGCCCAGGTGCGTACCGACGGCATCGTGTCCGTGGATGTGCTTGACCATGTGGCCTACTCGGATGGCACCACGGTCAAACTCAAGAACAACCTGCAATACGACAAGGGGACGTTCAAGGGTCTGGCCTTCGTCTCTGGAGACACGGTCCGCTACCAAGCATCCAGCGAGACCGGCAACTTCCCCATCACCTATACGGTTGAAGACAATCTGGGTAATGTGGCTTCCGCCAATATCACCATTACCGTGCATAAGAGCGACGCAGCGAGCAAGGCCGCGCCAACCCCGCATGACGCCGAAGCGCAGGTTGCCGCCGGGCAGAAGGTCCGCATCCCCATCACACTGACCGGCATAGACACGGATGGCGACGACGATCAGCTGTTGGGTCTGGGCAACAAGGCACCCACGCTGGGCCGCATATCCGAAGTCGGTTCCGACTACTTGGTCTATGAAGCGTATCCGGATTCGTCCGGCACCGACACCTTCTCCTATGCCGTGGAGGATTGGACCGGTCAGCGCGCACAGGCGCAGATCCGCGTGGGCGTATTCCAAGGATCGTCCGACTCCGGCGTATACGCCAGGGATGACGAAATCACGTTGAGGCCCAATACGGCCGCAACCGTGCCGGTCGCGCAGAACGACATCTCCGGCGACAACACCAATCTGACCGTCGACAAGCATGTCGAGGTCCAAGGTCTCGACGGGGTGAGCGTGAAAGACAATATGATCTCCTTCACCACGCCCGGCAGCGCCACCACCGACTATATCGCCTACACGGTCAAAGACAAGGCCGGCTTGTCCGATACGGCCACCCTCACGGTAAACGTGGATCCGAGTGCCGCCATCGAGCCGCCTACCGCCTACGACTATCGTGTGCCGTCCGCCGCCACCATCGATAAGAAGTCCGTGGATGTGGATGTTTCCCAGTGGATCGCCAATCCTTCCGGCACAGCCAATGAGCTCAAGGTCGGCGTGCATCCCTCCGCCAGCGCTCACGCTCACGTCAAGGGCGGCGAGCATTCGACCACCATCACCGTCGACCTGACGTCACAGGCGCGAGCCGTGCCTTACACGGTGACCAATACGAAATACAACATCACCTCCACCGCGTTCATCCAGGTACCGGCCTATGGTGTCTTTCCGCCCACGCTGCGTCCCAAGGCACCGGAATTGAAGGTCAACTCGCGCGAGACCATTGAAATCAACATCAATGACTATGTCCGCGTCGGCGCCGGCAAGGAACCGTATATCGAAAGCGCTGATTCCGTCAGCGCCACCAAGGCTTCCAACTCCGATTTCTACGTGAACGACAAGACCCTGAAGTTCACTGCGGCAAAAGACTACGCAGGCCCCGCCTCCATTACCTTTACCGCTGTGGATGGCAAGCAGGGATCGGATAAGACCAAGATCATCAATTCCGCAGTGATCACTCTCCAGATCACGGTGATAGGCCGCGATGTGCCGCCGCCCACGTTCTCGTCCTCCACTATTGATGTCGAGGCGGGCGCGGACCCCAAGACCGTTGATCTGACGGCGCTCACCCATGCACCGTCCGGCGTGTATGACGACGAAAAGCAATACACGTATTCCGGTGGAAGCTCATCATCCAGGCAAATCACCGCAAACCTGTCCCGTTCCGGTAGCTTGCAGGTTTCCGCCACCAAGGATGCCGCTCCTGGCACCACCGCGTCCATTCCCGTGCAAATCGCATACGGCGCGGGCACCGTGAATGCCGGTGTGACCGTGCGCGTAGTGTCTTCGACCCGTCCGCTGGCACACGTCGGCGACAAGACGTTGAAGATCAAGGCCGGTGCCAGCGATGCCGTGAACGTGCTTACCGGCGCGTACAATCCGTTCCCCGATTCCTCACTGACCGTCATCAGCTGCAAGGCGG
>OCQB01001402.1_pt1 | contig 19408 bp, 17 predicted proteins | sample 1538631 | NCBI WGS metagenome assembly OCQB01 (sample SAMN04571713, study PRJEB22368) | human gut metagenome | biome: human gut; material: stool | host: Homo sapiens | place: Luxembourg | collected 2012-10-19
GTCTCTTTTACGTCGCTGCCGTTAAGGCTGATTGCCGTAGCTGTTTTTAGGTTTGTATAGCTGACTTCCAATTCATCGTATTGAGCTTGTACCTTCTCGTTTTTCAGCTTTTCATTTTCGAGAAGCTTCTTCAACTCGGCATTTTCACGCTTAAGTTCATCGTGCAAATAAATCAAATGCCGTAGTTGCGTTTCAAAGGAATTCAATAACTTTTTTTCTTCTTCTGTCATCACTACACCAAAATTGTACACAAAAATACGATTAACTCTGATATTACAAAAACTTTTCGGCGGAAAATAGTCATTTATAGTGAAAATAGTTATCCGGGGGACTTCCTTTACCTCCCCCGACTCCTAATTATATAAAAGCCCGCTACAAGCACAATTATCCAAAATCGACAACCGATTTGTTATAAATATGCAATAAGAGCGCAAAAAACCGGATACATTTTCATCTTTTTGTGGCTTTTTGTTATTAATTTAATAGAATTTATATCAGATAGACTACGATTTCGAACTTTTATTCCTACATTTGCGGGCAAATGATAACCTTTATTAAAACGCATAATCATGGCTAAAATAACCAAAGAAGCCGCATTGCTCTATCATTCACAGGGCAAACCCGGTAAAATTGAGGTGGTACCTACCAAACCCTACAGTACACAAACCGACTTATCTCTCGCTTACTCTCCCGGCGTGGCAGAACCATGCCTCGAAATAGAAAAGAACCCACAAGATGCTTATAAATATACAGCCAAAGGCAATCTGGTAGCTGTTATCTCAAACGGTACAGCTGTTCTGGGATTGGGTGATATCGGCGCTCTTAGCGGCAAACCGGTAATGGAAGGTAAAGGTTTGCTTTTCAAAATCTATGCAGGAATCGATGTATTCGATATCGAAGTCAATGAAAAAGACCCCGACAAATTTATCGAAGCCGTCAAAGCCATCGCCCCTACTTTCGGGGGTATCAACCTGGAAGATATCAAAGCACCCGAATGCTTTGAAATAGAACGCCGCCTGAAAGAGGAACTCGACATTCCCGTAATGCATGACGACCAGCACGGAACGGCCATCATCTCCAGTGCGGGATTGGTCAATGCCTTGCAAGTAGCCGGTAAAAAGATTGAAGATGTAAAAATCGTAGTTAACGGTGCAGGTGCTTCGGCCGTATCGTGCACGAAGCTTTATGTATCATTGGGCGCACGCCTTGAAAACATTGTCATGCTCGATAGCAAAGGTGTTATCAGCAAGGCACGCACCGACCTGAACGAACAGAAGCGTTATTTCGCAACCGACCGTACCGATATTCACACACTGGCCGAAGCCATCAAAGATGCCGACGTATTCTTAGGACTCTCCAAAGGAAACACTTTGTCGCAGGATATGGTGCGCAGCATGGCTCCGATGCCTATCGTCTTTGCCCTGGCAAACCCGACCCCGGAAATCTCTTACGAAGACGCCATGGCAGCCCGCCCGGACGTATTGATGGCAACCGGACGTTCGGATTATCCCAATCAGATTAATAATGTAATCGGTTTCCCGTATATCTTCCGCGGAGCTCTCGACACGCAAGCGAAAGCGATCAATGAAGAGATGAAAATTGCCGCTGTACACGCCATTGCCAATCTGGCCAAACAGCCCGTACCCGATGTAGTGAACGAAGCCTACCATGTGAACAACTTCACCTTCGGTCCGGAATATTTTATTCCGAAACCGGTAGATCCCCGCCTGATCACGGAAGTATCCATCGCCGTGGCCCGTGCCGCTATGGAGAGTGGTGTTGCCCGTAAGAATATAGAGAACTGGGATGATTATAAAACACATCTCCGCGAATTGATGGGACAGGAATCTCAGCTGACCCGCCAACTCTACGACACGGCCCGTCGCAATCCGCAACGTGTGGTATTTGCCGAAGGCGGACACCCCAACATGTTGAAAGCTGCTGTCGAAGCCAAATCGGAAGGAATCTGCCATCCTATTATATTAGGTAACGAAGAGCGCATCGAGAAACTGGCCAAAGAACTCGACCTGAGCCTGGACGGAATCGAAATCATCAACCTCCGCCACGACCGTGAAGCGGAACGCCGTGAGCGCTATGCACACATCCTCTCTCAGAAGCGTGCCCGCGAAGGTGCTACATACGAAGAGGCCAACGACAAGATGTTCGAGCGCAACTACTTCGGTATGATGATGGTTGAAACCGGAGACGCAGACGCTTTCATCACCGGACTGTACACCAAATACAGCAATACCATCAAAGTAGCGAAAGAAGTTATCGGCATCCGTCCGGAATACAAACATTTCGGAACCATGCACATCCTGAACTCCAAAAAGGGAACTTACTTCCTGGCTGACACTTTGATCAACCGTCATCCGGATACTTCCACTTTGATAGATATAGCCAAACTGGCCGATCAAACTGTCAGATTCTTCAATCATACTCCGGTGATCTCCATGCTGAGCTATTCCAACTTCGGTTCCGACCAGGCAGGAAGCCCGCTGAAGGTACACGAGGCAGTGGCCTATATGCAACAGGAATATCCCGAACTGGCAATTGACGGTGAAATGCAGGTGAACTTCGCCATGAACCGCGAGCTCCGTGACTCTAAGTACCCTTTCACCCGCCTCAACGGCAAGGATGTCAATACATTGGTATTCCCCAACCTGAGTTCTGCCAACGCAGGATATCAGCTGCTGCAAGCCATGGACCCGGATACCGAATTCATCGGCCCGATCCAGATGGGACTGAACAAACCTATCCACTTTACGGATATAGAAAGCTCGGTACGCGACATCGTAAACATCACAGCCGTGGCTGTGATCGACGCTATTGTAGAAAAGAAAAAAGCTAATAAATGAAACGGCCATTATCCAAATCACAAATAGTTTGTATCATTCTGCTTTGGGTGGCGCTTTGTTACATAGTATTGGTATACGCCGAACGTATTGACGGTCCTACCATACTTATGCTTATCATTTCGGCAGCATTAGTGTTTATTCCCGTCTATAAATCACTTAAAAAGAATAAATAATATCTTTTTATTCTTTTTTTGCGGCATAAAATATCAATTTTGATGTTTTATGCCGTTTTTCTTTATAAAATGCTTGCTAGTTCGATTTTTATGTTTACTTTTGCAACGTCATCAACAGAGACGATAGAATTTAAAAACAATCATATTAAAAAGAAAAAAGAATTATGAATGCAGCTAAGGTATTAGAAGATTTGAAGAGAAGGTTCCCCAACGAACCGGAGTATCATCAGGCAGTAGAAGAAGTTCTTTCTACCATTGAAGAAGAATACAACAAACATCCTGAATTCGACAAGGCCAATCTGATTGAACGTCTTTGCATTCCAGACAGAGTATACCAGTTCCGTGTAACTTGGGTAGACGATAAAGGCAACGTGCAGACCAACATGGGTTACCGTGTTCAGCACAACAACGCCATCGGCCCGTATAAGGGGGGTATCCGCTTCCATGCTTCTGTAAACCTTGGTATTCTGAAATTCCTTGCTTTCGAACAAACATTTAAAAACTCGCTGACCACATTGCCTATGGGTGGCGGTAAAGGTGGATCGGACTTCTCTCCACGCGGAAAGTCAAATGCCGAAGTAATGCGTTTCACTCAAGCCTTCATGCTCGAACTGTGGCGCCACATCGGTCCTGAAACCGACGTACCGGCCGGTGACATCGGTGTAGGTGGCCGCGAAGTAGGCTTCATGTTCGGTATGTACAAGAAGTTATCTCACGAATTTACCGGAACATTCACCGGCAAGGGACGCGAATTCGGCGGTTCACTGATCCGTCCGGAAGCTACAGGTTACGGTAACATCTACTTCCTGATGGAAATGCTGAAAACCAAAGGAACCGACCTGAAAGGTAAAGTATGCCTGATCTCCGGTTCGGGTAACGTGGCTCAGTACACTGCCGAAAAAGTATTGGAACTCGGTGGTAAAGTAGTTACCATGTCCGACTCCGATGGTTACATCTACGATCCGGACGGAATCGACCGTGCCAAACTGGATTACATCATGGAGTTGAAGAACCTCTATCGTGGACGTATCCGCGAATATGCCGAAACTTATGGTTGTAAATATGTTGAAGGAGCCCGTCCCTGGGGTGAAAAGGGTGATATCGCACTGCCTTCAGCCACTCAGAACGAACTTAACGGAGACGATGCACGCAAGTTGGTTGCCAACGGGGTGATAGCCGTATCGGAAGGTGCTAACATGCCTTCTACACCTGAAGCCATCAAAGTGTTCCAGGATGCTAAGATCCTGTACGCTCCGGGTAAAGCAGCCAATGCAGGCGGTGTATCTGTGTCAGGATTGGAAATGACTCAAAACTCTATCAAACTGAGCTGGAGTTCGGAAGAGGTGGACGAAAAACTGAAGAGCATCATGAAGAACATTCACGAAGCTTGCGTACAGTACGGTACCGAACCGGACGGATACGTAAACTATGTGAAGGGTGCTAACGTTGCCGGATTCATGAAAGTAGCCAAAGCAATGATGGCACAAGGAATCGTATAATCAGCAAAGAATCCAATAATGTCATAGTAAAAGAAAGCCCGTTTCTCCTAAAAGGAGGACGGGCTTTCTTTTTAAACAATCCACACTACTTCTTTACAATAACCTCCGGTTCGAAAATCTCCCTATCGAACTGCTTTCACACATATGTCCCCTCCCTTTCATACCTCCGCACCCAATCAGGCAGAGCCATCCGGCGTTGCGAGTACAACTATCCCTCATCTGGTTGCAACCATACGAAAATCCGAATAGAAAACGGCTTGACAGGCATTACCAACTATATTGAAGAGCCAATAGTGCTTTTTTAATTCCCTTCACGCGTCCACCATTTTACCGACCTCCGTCCGGTACTCCCAACGTCACCGGAATATGTCTCCCCATTCAGTTCCCACCGATATTCCGCCAACCGTTCAGTCACAAAAAATAATATTAACAGGCGGTTCAAACAGATGCCTTATCAGTTTGCTATAAAAGAAGTTGCCGGCATCACAAAAATAAAAACAATCGTTTCAATCTTTCATAAAACTAAAAAGAGGTCTCTTTTTTTTATCTATTAAAAATTTGCTTGTTTGTTTTAAACCATTTACTTTTGGAATTTTAAAAACCAAAGCCTTATTTTTGAAAAAATCACAATCAGCCTTATATTCTACTAAATGATTTTAAATAACGAGTCTAATAAGAAGAAGAAATTTGAGCAGTTTTTCATTATGACTTATCCCAAAGTCAAAGCGTTTGCATGGAAATTGTTGAAGTCAGAAGAAGATGCAGAGGATATAGCCCAGGATATATTCGCAAAACTATGGACTAATCCTGAGATTTGGGAAAATCAGGAAACTTGGAACAGCTACATATATACTATGGTCCGCAACCATATTTATAACTTTCTAAAACATAAATCAATCCGGCAGACCTATCAGGAGCAATGCACAAAAGAGGAGCCGGCTATATCCGAAACTGACATTCACGATCAACTTTATGCCAAGGAAAGTGAACTTCTGATAAAACTTACGATTGCCAATATGCCCGAACAGAGGAGGAAAATCTTCCGAATGAGCCGGACACAGGAAAAAAGTAATCAGGAAATCGCCGACGAGCTGGATATTTCGATCCGCACTGTAGAGCGCCACATCTATTTGGCACTAATCGATTTAAAAAAAGTACTCCTCACCCTATTTTTTTTCTATCTCGGTTGAGTAATCAGTCACACCTAATTGTCTTATCTATATAAAGGCTATAAAAATGAAGAATTATATTCAGAGAATCATCCGTTTGTTTGCCACCTCCGACCCCGACCCAAAGCTCACCGGAGAGATCCACCGATGGCTGCTCGATCAGGAGCATGCCGGGGAAAAGGAGACGGCACTGCACGATTTATGGAACGAAACGGAAGGAAAGGTGGACAGGACTACCTGGGATTCTCTTGCATCGGTATATACCAAAGTCGGAGCCAACTCCGGGGACAGACATCAGCCACGTATCCGTTTCGCACATTATGCGGCTGCCATAGCGTTGCTGATCGTATCAGTTTCGGTCACTTTTCAAATGACCAAACAGCACTTTGCCGAAGTTCCCCTTATTGAAAACATAACACCGGACGGACGACTGAGCAGCCTTCGTCTTCCGGACGGCAGCATAGTACAAACCAACTCGGGCAGTATCTTGCTCTACCCCGAAAAGTTTAAAGGTGAAACCCGCACAGTTTACCTAATCGGTGAGGCCAACTTCAAAGTAAAGAAAAACTCCGGTCAGCCATTCATTGTCAGATCGGGTATCATGTCGGTGACAGCCTTGGGCACTGAGTTCAATGTCGCTGCTTATCCGGAAGAGAACGAAATGATTGCAACTTTGATCCATGGAAAAATAAAAGTGGAATGCGACAATGGGAAAGAGAGTTATATCGTCACTCCCGGACAACAGGTCACTTATCGTAAAAGTACGGGAGAAAGCCGGCTCGCCGAAGCAAACATCGAAGACGTAACAGCTTGGCAAAAAGGGATGTACGTATTCAGAGGCGTCACCATGTCAGAAATCCTGAACGAGCTGGAAAGACGCTATGCAGTCACCTTCCAGTATAACGCCAATTTATTTAATGATGATAAATTCAACTTCCGTTTTCGTGAAAAATCCACTTTGGAAAATATCCTGAACATTATGCAGGAAGTTGTGGGAGGATTCAGTCATGAACTGAAGGGAAATATATGTTATATAAAACCGGAGACAAAAAAATAAAATGATTTAATATATTGATTTGTTTAACCTTAAAAACAATTGTTTAGTATGTAAAAAAGTATCCGGAAAGAGGCGGCCACCTGATTCCGGATATGAAATCTGAATTCTTTGCGTTAAAGCTTATGCTTTACTTTTTGGGAAATAAATATTATGATTTAACACTAAAATTCGTTCAAATCTATGAATTTTTATCGATTAAAGTCTATTTTTTTTATAATTTTTAGCTGTTTTATTCTACAAACGGCTGCCTTTGCTCAAAACAACGTAAAAATAACAATCAAGAAAAAGAATATCACGTTGCAGGAAGCATTGCGGGAGGTTGAGAAACAATCTGATTATCTGATCGCTTTCAACGAATCCAAACTTGAGAAAACCAAGCGCGTTAACCTGAATATTAATGCTGAATCTCTGGATAAGACACTGGCTTCTATCCTGTCCGGAACGGGGCTTTCCTACAAAATCAAAGACAAATATATCATGATTATTCCGCAATCAAAAGTGGAAGTCGAAAGCAAAAAACTGTCGGGGATAGTGAAAGATGACAAAGGAGATCCCTTGATCGGAGTCAACGTCTCCTTCAAAGGCAGCCCCACAGGAACCGTCACCGGTCTTGACGGACGATTTTCCATTCTGGCTGCCAAAGGAAATATCATTGAATTCTCCTACGTAGGCTATACCACCCAATATATTACAGTGGGCGATGCTTCTTCGCTAACTGTCGTATTGGAAGAAGACGCCAAGGCACTGGACGAAGTAGTTGTTACCGCACTGGGTATCAAACGTGCGGAAAAGGCATTGAGTTATAGTGTTCAGCAGGTAAAATCGGATGCTATCAACGATGTGAAAGATGCCAACTTCGTGAACGGATTGACCGGAAAAGTTGCAGGTGTATCCATCAACCGGAGTTCCTCGGGCATCGGCGGGGCGACCCGTGTTGTCATGCGCGGAGCCAAGTCTATCGTAGGAAACAATAATGTGCTCTACGTAGTGGACGGTATGCCTATCGGCAACCCTTCAAAAGGCGAAATCAACAATGACTATAGCACTCCGGGAGGAGGTGAAGGCATTTCCGACTTCAACCCGGAGGACATCGAAAGTCTATCGATACTGACAGGTCCGGCCGCCGCAGCCCTGTATGGTTCATCGGCAGCCAACGGTGTTATCCTGATTAACACCAAGAAAGGGCAGGAAGGCAAACTGAAAATCTCGATCTCCAACAATACGGAGTTTATGACCCCGTATGTAATGCCGGAATTTCAAAATCGATACGGTAATGCAAAAGGATCATACAAGAGTTGGGGTGAGATGCTGCAACAGCCTTCAACGTTCCGCCCGAAAGACTTCTTCAAGACAGGCGCCAATATCATGAATGCCGCCAATTTTTCAGTAGGAAACAAAAATAATCAAACGTTCGTATCGGTGGCAACAACAAACTCCACCGGCATCATTCCCAACAACGAATACTATCGTTACAACTTCACATTACGCAACACCGCGAGTATGCTGAATGACAAACTCCATCTCGACCTGGGAGCCAGTTATGTTCTGCAGGGAGACCAGAATATGCTGTCGGCAGGGCGTTACTTTAATCCGCTGGTACCTCTGTATCTCTTTCCGCGGGGTGAAGATTTCGAAGCAGTCAAGGTGTACGAGCGCTATGACACCAACCGAAAATTCCCCATACAGGAATGGTCTTATGGCGATCAGGGCCTGAATCTGGAAAACCCGTACTGGATTGTGAACCGCGAAATGTTTGTTTCCAAAAAGAAACGTTACATGTTTTATGCCAACGTAAAATACGATATTCTCAGTTGGCTGAACATAGCAGGACGTATACGTGTGGATAACACCAACACTACTTCCGAGCGCAAATTACACGCTTCGACAATCAAGCTGCATGCCCAATCGGACAAAGGAGCCTACAACCGGAGCATGGAAGAATATCAGCAGACCTATGCGGATATTATGCTGAATGTGAACAAGAATTTCGGTAACTTCAACCTGACGGCAAATGCCGGATTCAGTTATGAAGATCACCTGACCACCGGCATGGGCATCGGAGGAAAACTGTTTACCGTCCCCAACCTGTTCTCTGCCTATAACTTCGATCCGGCTTCCGGACCCGGTTCGCAATCGCACACCCATACACGTAACAATTCGGTCTTTGTAAGCACCGAGCTGGGATATAAAAGCATGCTTTACCTCACACTTACCGGACGACAGGAATGGGCTTCCCAGTTAGTCAACTCTGACCAGCCCACCTATTTCTATCCTTCTGTCGGAGTGTCGGGCGTAATCTCTGAGATGGTAAGTCTGCCTAAATTTATTTCATTCTGGAAGATGAGAGCTTCCTTCGCCGAAGTAGGAGGACCGATCAACTATACCGGATTGACTCCCGGAACTGTCACCGATCCCATGAAAGGCGGAGTCATCAATCCGATATCTGTCTATCCTTTCCCGAACTTCAAAGCAGAACAAACCAAATCGTATGAGTTGGGAACTAACCTGAGACTTTTCAACAACAAAATCAATATCGATGCCACGGTGTACCTGACAGATACCTACAACCAGACCTTCCTTTCCAGCATGTCTCCTGCTTCGGGATACTCGGGCTTCTATGTACAAGCGGGTAAAGTGCGCAACAAAGGTATCGAACTGTCATTAGGCTATAACGACCGGTTCGGAAAAGTGGGATATGCCACCAATCTGACTTATACAGCCAACCGAAATAAAATCATGAAGATGGTGCATGACTATAAGAACCCTTCGGACGGTTCGCTGTTCAGCATCACTGAACTGACCCTGCAAGATAAGGGAGGAGTTTACCTGCGGGAAAAGGACGCCATCGGAGACGTATATGTAAAAGGCATCCTTGCCAGGGGCAAAGACGGTAAACTGATCGAAGAAGAAGGAGGATATAAAGTAGACCGCTCACAACGCATCAAGATAGGATCGGTCAATCCGGACTTCTCGATCGGCTGGAGACACAATATCACCTGGAACAACATTACTCTGGACCTGCTGTTCAACGGACGTTTCGGAGGTATTGTCACCTCTTCCACCCAAGCATTCCTTGACGACTACGGTGTATCGAAAGACACTTATAAAGCGCGTCAGAACGGTGGTGTATGGGTGAACGGAACCCAATACGACGCGGAAAAATATTATACGACCATCGGCGGCGAACAACTGATGGCATATTATGCATACAAAGCAACCAATATCCGTCTTCAAGAAGCCAGCCTAAGCTATACCCTACCGGGCAAATGGTTCGGAAATGTGATCAACCGGCTGACAGTTTCCGCCATCGGGCGCAATTTGTGGATGATCTATAATAAAGCCCCATTCGATCCGGAAATGACCTCTTCGACAGGTACCTATAACCGGGGAGATGTCTTTATGCCACCCAGTTTGCGTAGTGTGGGATTTAGCGTGAAGATTGAATTATAACCTTTAAAAAATGCAACACTATGAAATTAAATAAAGTAAAGAATATGTGGAGAACTCTATCGGTCATAGCCCTCTTGGGTTCAACACTATGCACCTCGTGTATATCCGAAGATATCAACCGGAACCCGTTGCTCCCGACGAAAGAAGATGAAAAGATGGACGGAGTTATTTACGGAGCCTACCTGCCCAATCTTGAAAAAAGTGTAATCCCCATCGGCACCGCTTCAGAAAGTACAGAACCGGTAAACCGCTATCAGATCGGAGTAAATCTGGCCGGTGACGCCTGGGCGGGATACATGTCTCCCCGAGACAACAAATTCAACGGCAGCAAGAATTTCACCAACTATTTCATGTACGAAAACTGGGTGAACTATGTGTATTCTTTTATGGTGACGGATGTATATTCGCCATGGATGCAGATAAAACGCATCTCGCAGGATGAAGGGACAAGAAATGACGAGATTTATGCCCTAGCCCAGATCATCAAGATCGCGGCACTGCACCGCACTACGGATATGTTTGGCCCCATCCCCTACTCACAAGTGGGCAAAGGTTCTTTTAAAGTGGCATACGACTCTCAGGAAAGCGTATACCGCTCTTTTCTGAAAGAACTGGAAGAGGCTGTCCAAACCCTGGACGATTACTCGAATAAGAGCAAAGAAGTATTGCCTGCCTTCGACATTGTTTATAATGGCGATGTCAATAAATGGATGCGCTTTGCCAATTCGCTGATGCTCCGCCTGGCCATCCGTGTCCGTTTTGCCGATGCGGGACTCGCCAAAGAATATGCGGAGAAAGCCGTGAAGCATCCCGCAGGCCTGATCGACAGTAAAGAACTGGCAGCCCAGATGGGTAAAGGAGCCGGCCTGCAGATGAAGAATCCGCTGAAAGTGATCAACGAAGAATACAATGACACCCGTATGGGGGCCACCATCTATTCTTACCTGGCAGGATACAATGACGCCCGTGCTGCCATATACTTTGTCAAAAACAATGGTTTCAAAGCCGTACGTTGCGGGATCGCCAAGTCCGGAGACGCCTATAACGGATTCACACGCCCGAACGTGCATGAAGACGACCCTCTCTATTGGATGAAAGCATCCGAAGTATGCTTCTTGAAAGCCGAAGGGGCACTGGCCGGATTCGATATGGGCGGCAGTGCCGGCGACTTCTACAACGCAGGCATCCGCATGTCGTTCAGTGAGAATGGACTGGACAATTCGTCGGCCGAAACCTATCTGAAAGACTCCACCCGCAAACCGGCCAACTACACCGATACCTCCAACGGCGAGTTGAGCGCCAATGCTCCGAGCAGCATCACCATCCGTTGGGAAAACGGAGCTACGGAAGAAGAAAAGCTGGAACGTATCATCACTCAAAAATATCTCGCCATCTTCCCCAACGGACAAGAGGCATGGACCGAGTGGAGACGTACCGGATATCCCCGCCAAATAGTCGTTGCCGAAAATAAAACGAACTCCGCAGTATTGATCGGAAACGGATACGACCTGGGAGGCGTAAGGAGACTGCCCTATCCCCGCACCGAATATGAACAAAACGGCGAAAACCTCCACAACGCCATCAGCCAGTATTTGGGAGGAGTAGACAATGCTGCCACCAAAGTATGGTGGGACAAAAAAAGCAAATAGTAATGAACCTGAAAATTAAAGAAACATGAATATGAGAAATACCATTTTTACATTTATCGGAGTAGCATTGTTGGTAGGCTTCGTCGCATGCGATGACTGGACCTCACCGGAGAAACTCGATGTAGAAAACGAAGCAGTGGGTGACCTTTACTCCAAACGCGACTCCATCAAGTGGGCCGAAGAAGAAAAAAGGCATAAAGAGAACGAAGCTGCCTACGAAAAATACCTGGAGAACCTGAGAGCTTACAAAAGCACCAAGCACCCCATTATGTTCGGGTGGTTCAATGCCTGGCAACCGGACGGAGCGGGAAAATATCCCCGCCTGTCTCTTTTGCCGGACAGCATGGATGTTGTTTCGATATGGGGAAACTGGCACTCTCTGAGCGAAGAAAAAATCAAAGAGTTGCGGAGCGTACAGGCCAAAGGAACCAAAGTCATTATCGGCTGGATTATAGAAGATATAGGCGACCAGATAAAATGGGGACGCGACCAATGGCCCGCCGATGATACTCAAGCCATCAAAGAGTATGCGCAAGCCATCGTAGACACAATCAACAAATACGGCTACGACGGATTCGATTATGCCGTCATACGCATCACCGTTCAAGCCGGGCAACCATTGCGGCAATTTGACTTCTTGCTCACGCGATTATAATAAAGAGAAAGAAATCTTGTTTATGAAGACCATGCGCGAACTGCTGGGACCGGACAAACTGTTTCATCTGAACGGCTCTATCCATTGGCTGGACCCGCGTGCGGCACAGTATTTCGACCGTTTTGTCGTTCAATCTTACAACGGATCGGCTTCCAGTTTGAGAGATGGACCAATGATATCCAAAACCGGTTGAATATCAAACCCGAACAGCTCGTATTTACGGAAAGCTTTCAGAACAAGCCCGGTGCACGAAGCAGATTCCCAGGTACATACGCCGGTTACGTGGCTTCCAAACAAGGCAATGTAGGAGGAATCGGAGTCTTTCATATTAATGAAGACGCATTTGAAGACGAAGCCTATGTTAACATCAGAAAGGCCATCTCTATCATGAATCCTCCCGTAAAATAATTAACCTAAAAACAGTTTGAAACATGAAATGTAACGTATCTTACAAATATCTGTTTATTGCGATCGGCATACTTTGCCCGCTCTTTTCCTCCTGTGACTATGCCGACGGAGAAGGTTCAGGCTCGGAAAACGCAGTATACATGGAAACACCCGATAATAAAGGCATCGTCAACTTCACTTTAGAGCCCGATGGCGGAATAACCTATCTGACACCCCGGCTGGCCAATATCAGCCAAAGCCCGGTGACTATACAAGTGGGTTATGACAAAGAGGCCTTGGATAAATACAACAAGGACAACGGGGCCTCGTATGAACCCCTTCCCCCCTCCGCTTTTAAACTGGCAGATGCAGAGGGAAACGAGCTATCCGCCTCCGAAGGCATACGGGTACCCGCCGGTGACTTTTCAGCAAAAATAATGGTGAAAGTGGGACAACTGAATTCCAAGGATTTCCCCGCCAATAAGAAATATGCAATTCCTCTTAGTATCACGGGGGCTTCCAACTATTCGCTGATTCCCTCACAACGCAGCGCGATCTTGCTCCTGAATCGTTCCATCCTTTCGTCGGTAGCCAAAGTCAGCGGTGGAGAAGGCATCCGGATAAAACCTGTCGGAATGCACACAAAGGCCGAATGGACCATTCAAATGAGCGCCATCTATTCCAGCCTGACCCGAAGCAACCTGACCACAGCCTATCTAAGCAACGGAACAGGAGGAGAATTCTATACCCGCATTTCATCTACTGCCGGCATACAAGTGAAAAACGGACGCGACGGGGACGACACATGGACTCAAATACCCCTGCAAGCGGGTAAATGGCTGCATATCACCTATGTGCACAAGGATAAGAAAACGACAGTCTATGTCAATGGAAAGGTCCAGAAGGTCTTTGAGAACAGTGCCATCACCTTTGGCGAGAACAGCATGATCGTAGTCGGAAACTCCGGTTACCGTAACGACTATCTTCGCGAGATACGTTTATGGGACAAGGCGCTGACAGAGTCGGAAATCAACGATTACTTATACCTCCCGATGGACCCTGCAACCCCGCATCTCATTTCGTATCTGCCACTGAGCAAAGAGATGGAGACCAAAGACTTGAAAGCTCCCGCCGGTACGGAGAATGTAACCACGAAAGCCCGCATTGAATATGTGGAAAACGTTAAATTCCCGGCAGATGAATTAGTAATTGTAAATCAAGAATAAAAAGGAATTCAAAATGAAAAGAAGAATAAAATCCGCCCAAAGCATTTTATGGGTTCTATTACTCATTTTGTCAGCATCGTGCAGTAAAGACGAAATACAGATCGTAGATCAGGATACAAGTTGGCAAATGGACAATAAGTATATCGAAGAAGATATCCGTGAGCAACTCGGCATCGATCCGTTCACAGATCTGGTGTACCTGGGATATTACGGCAATCCTTATACACAGTTGGAGGCAATCAACGACCTGGTAAATACCACACTGGTGGGAAAGAACGAACTTTCGTTCAAAGTAAAAGTGACGAAACCTTACAAAGAAGATATCAAAGTCAATCTTATGAAAGAAGACAAACTGGTAACCGATTTTCCAGAGATGGCGGAGGGAATACCTCTTTTTCCGAGCGAAAACTGCACCTTTGAAGGCGGTGTGCTGAAAGCCGGCGAACTGGAAACAACGGTGAAACTAACGATTAAGGATGTTGAGAAGTTAAACAACCTATCGGGTTATGTGATGGCCATAAAGCTGACGATGGAAGGATCGCATGAACATTTGGCCATCGCCCGAACCCGCTCGGCATACTTTGTGAAACTAAATCTTTCTATACGCCTGGACAATATCGATTCAAGCAATAAAAAGATCGAAGGAAAAGGATTCAACAAAGAAATCAGTTTTAAATCGGACATACGCCCGGATAAATTAGGTTCGTTAAACGATGGCAACTTCACAGCCAACAACTGGTATACCTCCAACGCGAACAATTATCTGACGATAATTCTACCGGAAAAACAATCGCTCAAAGGGTTCAGGCTGGACACCAACACCTCTCCAAGCGGCTCGTATATGCTCAAATCCTGTAGAGTGATGGTTGAAACACCGGATGGGAATTGGGTGAACCATGGAGTATTCGACCGCAAGAGTATGGATGGAATTGCTTATATAAGCTTTAAAAAACCGGTGGAATGTACTAAAGTGCGTTTCGAGAATATGATGGCCTTCAATGGCAGATTTTCCGTTGATGTAAATGAAGTCACAGCTTTCCGGTAAAGCAAGATTTCATTACTTTTTATTCACGCCGTGAAGGGGCGGGACTGTTATTTCATAAGTCCCGCCCCTTCCTTAAAACCATGTGACAGCACATTAATATACAAACAAGTGAAGCAGTACCCTTCTCCATGTTATGTCTCTGAACGCATTTCATATTCCTTACTATCTTTAGTGAAAATGGTCTGCCATTGATCCGGCCTGATCGTCCGGCTGAGATAGTTCTCCTTCGGGAACAGCCTCAGCTACCTCACGTTCGATAATCTCCTCGATCCGTTTTCTGTTTTTGCGCAACAGATCATAAATCTCATTTTCATCAAAGCTGTCCTCAAATATAATGGGATATTTTTCCACATCTTCGCTGTCACCAGCACAAACAAGAATACGCAGTTCGCTACAATGACCGTAAGATATTATGGCACTGTATTCTTTTAAAAGTTCAGCCAGTTTGGTGAGGAAATCAAGTTCTTTAGTTGTCAGTAGTCCGATCATAGTGTGTAATAGTATTGTTGTTATTTCAATAGCTGTAAAATAAGCGTAAAACAGTTGATTCTGCAAGCATATACGTATTCCTTATATTCTATTTTTAAGCAAAGTAATATTCATTTTATTCATCTTATTCCATTTTTTCGTATATTTGCTTCGAACGGAACATTTTAACGGAAATCGTTGTTCAAAAAGCAAAAAGAACATGGAAACAGAAGAAGAAATACAGAATGTAAATGTCCATCACGGACATAACATAAGGCGCACCCGGATCGAGAAAAACATCAAGCAGGACGCATTGGCAGCACTCGTAAACATGACACAACCGAATGTATCCAAATACGAGAAGATGCGGGTGATTGAGGATGAAATGCTAAATAGATTCGCAAGGGCACTGAATGTGCCGGTAGAATATCTGAAAACGCTGGAAGAGGATGCACCTTCTGTAGTATTTGAGAATATCACAAATAATGTGCATGACAATAAAGACAGCTCAGTGCCCATTACGGGTTATAAAGGACAAGATGCCACCACCAACAGCTTTAATCCGATTGATAAAATCACCGAACTCTACGAGCGTCTTCTCGAAGAGAAAGATGAAAAATATGCCGCGCTTGAAAAACGGATTCAAGGTCTGGAACAGCAAAATAACAGCGGAAAGTAATTCCGCAAACATATCTCTCCATATAAATGGGTGTAGCCATCCGATGCTTAGGGTGTAGCCATACCGAGGTTAGGGTGTAGCTATCCGTCCCGGATGGCTACACCCTACTTATTATGTGCAAGTTCCATCGGGGCGGGCATCCCTCACCCGTTTCTCCGGACAAATCTTCGATCCGGGTATATTCCACATGACATTGCATATACAAATCTGTTTCTGCTAACACATCATTAAATAAAAAAACATCATATTTGCATATTATATGCTACGTTGAGTATATGACAAAGAAGTATCCGAAGGGAGGAAGCAAAATGTCAAAATGATAATCCAATGGCTCTATATCCCGTTCTTTCGGACACGTCTCTGATGAAGTTCGGAAAAACGGCTCACAGACGATTCCCCGATTATCATTTCAACAGGTCATTCAGCTGCTTCCTTATCAAATAGAAACAATAAAGGAGTATTATCCGCCGTAATCTCTTTGTTAGAGTAAAACACCATTCCTTTACACACTTCGGACAGGATACTTTCCTGCGAGCAACGGGAAGAAAATCCGTGCTCTTATCGCCCGATTTGCATAACAATATATGTAATCTGCCAAAACATTAGGAGATATTTAAAAAAGAAGTAAGCAAATTAGGAAAATGTAACCGTCTTTCAAGGCAAATGCTTACTTGTTTTGAGGTAAATGCTTACTTGTTTTCCGGAAAAGCAAGGCTCTACCGACTCAAAAGACCGGTTCTTCGCCTCCGGAAGTTCCTTGATATGCTTCTTTTCCCTCCGGTTCATCCGGGAAAAAAATTGGGAGAGTCAGAGGAAAGAGGTATTTCACACCTTTTTGATAGTTTAATAGGATAATAGAGAACAAAACGTTTTACCTGCCACAAAGCATACAAAGGGCACAAAGGCTTATTAATAAATAAAACCTCCATGCCCTCTGTGTACTCTGTAGTGAAAAAGGGATTTCGCAACGGTTCCTGTTTTACACTATTTTTTCTTTCCCGTTCCTTTGCCGGAATGGATATCGCCAGCACTGCCTGATGCAGCAGCTTTTTCCTTTACTTTGTCCTCAGACATCAGATGCCTGTTCTTTTCATATTCTTCATGGATCTGCACTTCCCGGCTCTCCATGTCCTTCTTCAATTGCCTGTCTCTATTCATACTTTCTACGTTTTAAAGATTGGCAATATGACAAATCCGGAAGAAGAAAGTTTGGAGGTTTAAGGAAGTTTAGGAGTAGCCGGACTGCTTTTCATCGACCTTCCTTACTGAACCAGGCCGATCCGGACTTTATAATTTCCGGAAGTAAGTTCCGCTCCCGATTCCTGAAGGATGGAACGCGCTTCGGAAGTCATTGTTTCTCCATCGGCATTGGTGGCGGTAAGCGTATAACTTAAATGGGTTCCACCGGTCGGGACATTAAAATATAAAAGGTCTGTCACATTACCTGCCAGGCTTGCCTGACGTCCTGTAGGACTACTTACGGTAACGGAGAAGTCTGTAAAGTTTGCCATAAATTCATCCGAATACTCAACGCCAACCCCGATATTAATTTGGGGCGCTTTCACCGAAATCAGAGTAACATCCTCCGATACAATAGCGAAAGGATAGTCGACGCTGTAGATGGGTGTACCCGATTCATTGTCCGGCGCCTCGGTCTGATCGGGAGTAAAGGCCTTCAGGGTATATTCACCAACCGGAAGAACGATCCTTTTGGAAAGTTCCGCTGCTCCCGGATCATAACTACGTACACACTCAGAACCTTGCCAGATCTCAAGCTTAAGTCCGGCATCGACGGCACGAGTAATGGGCAGCGTTTCGGTATCACAACTGAGGATGATATTTTCTACACGGAGATAACCGACGGAATGATCGGGAGCAGTTTGCTCGCTACAGGAAGCCGTAGCAAGCAAGAGGAGAAAGAGGTATATATAGGTTTTCATATTTATTTGTCGTAATGTAAAGTGAATGAATCGAGCCAGAACTGTGAACCTATGATATAAGCATCACCATATGGAACTTTTGCATCCCTAAACTTATCTTCCAAGTGATCACGATCTTCTTTAGTACCGGCCTTAAATATAATCTTCACATGAGAGATCGGTAAGTTTCTATATTCATTATTATACTCAAAATTCAAGGTTTGAGTTTGATAGGATGAATATGCAGTACCGGATTTCAAATAAGCTTTGCCAATTATGGTTTCTACTTCTCCTGTAATATTTTCCAAATAGGCTTCAATCAAATACTCATCATCTTTATATGGGGCAGCTTTGTACACAAAACTCATAGACGTTGGACGAATATAAGCCGCTTTACCATTAACTACATCTCCAGCAGCCTCATAATCTCCTACGCAAACGATACCCGCACTGATATGATTAATAACACTATTTCCAAGCCAATAATCTTTATTACCGAAAGAACAAGTGTTTCCTGCTCCCCACCCTAATGTCATCATATGAGCAACATTACGCTCACCATCAACTACCGGAAGCGTACTTGATTTAGATACATAGAATGCGTTAGCTCCATCAGTATGACAGGTCAAAGGATTTCGCGTACCAATCCAATCGCCTTTAAATGTGTATAATGGATTCTCACTCTTGGGATATGTAACATCATATCCAGCATTAAAATCAGAATTGGGTATGGATAGCGCCTCATACGTTTTCACCTCCACTTTCTCTCCCGGCACTTCTCCCCTATACTTCGCTCTCACATAATAAGAGGTTCCCGGACTCAGCCCTGCCTTTCGCAAATCTCCGGGCATCGCCTCCCAACTATTACCATCGGCACTAAATTCGTAAGCAATATCGGTAAACTTATCTAAATTACCGGTTTTCACGCTATCGGCAGTGAGTGTGTTCAAAGTAAACTCTTTCGTCCAAACATTGCCTGGATAATAACCCACTTTAAAGACAGGTTTCACAGTCCGGATGGTATACATACCGGCATCACTCCAACGGTCATTTGCTTTTACCCGAACGGCTATTATATTATCCGTATCCTGTCCTCCATCGTGAGTCAGCATGCCGGAAGTTACTCCGGCAAAGTCGATAACTCCCTCAGTACTTCCTGCAGTCAGATCGGGCA
>OCQB01001407.1_pt1 | contig 19326 bp, 19 predicted proteins | sample 1538631 | NCBI WGS metagenome assembly OCQB01 (sample SAMN04571713, study PRJEB22368) | human gut metagenome | biome: human gut; material: stool | host: Homo sapiens | place: Luxembourg | collected 2012-10-19
ATTGCAGATTGGAAAAGCCGTTCTGCTTCGCATAGGTTTCAAGAATACGCTTCTGAGACGAGATTTGTCAAGGTGTATTTCTCCAACAAATTTATATCTATAAAATCGATGAAACAGCTCATAAATTCTCCAAAAATAAAATAATCCATAAGCCTTCATCCTAATAGGAAAAATGAAATCTGATGGATTTTTTATAGCTATTTTATTTAGCTTATCTTCGAAATCTCTGAGCGGATGTGATAAAGAATCAAAAAGTCTTTACCGGTTCGTTTCAATACGCTGAATATGTTCCCAGCTTTTTCTGTGCCAATAGTTCATAGCTGTCGCTATTATTTTTATTACAATATTGAGCGGATGAAAAAATACTATCTCAAATATAGAAATCAGAAACAAAATCCATCGCTGTTTGCCGTTAATCGGTTCCACTTTATACCGATTAACAGCACTTACAAGAATTGCCTGTATCCATATAACAATCAACGTATATAGGATAGTTGCCTGTATGGTGAATTGAAGATTCAAAATATCCAGTAAATTGGCTGCGATTAAGGTAGCCACCCCAATGATCTCCAAAAACGGTGCAAGAAGTTCATACAAAATGAAAAATGTACCGGATGTGATTCCAGCCCATCCATAATTTTTATTTCCAAGCATATATTTATGAAATTTCATACTTTGCAGCAGCCCGATATGCCAACGCCGCCTTTGATGATAGTAGTCTTTATATGTAAACGGCAGCTGCGTCATGCACTTTGCTTCCGGAGCATATGCGATGTGATATTCTTTTCCCTGTGAAGCACAAAACGCATGGAGACGCATGGTCAGTTCCATGTCCTCTCCAATTGTATTTACTTGGTAGCCACCAACCCGTTTCACTAAATCAGTATCAAACATGGCAAACGCACCGGAGACAATAATATTCGCATTGATATGATCGAACATTATTCTTTGCATATAAAATGTCCGATAATATTCTAATATTTGGAAAACAACCAGTGCTTTCTTCAAAAAAGTAAGTTTTGGATAATTTTTCAAATTTTCACTGCCAACAGCACCTGCACAAACAATGGTTTTGGGATTCATCAAAAAGCAACTCATCATTATGCGGATGGAGCCTCGTTGAACTTTTGTATCAGCGTCCAGCATAACGCAGTATGGGCTATGACAAATATTTAGTCCGCAGTTAAGCGCATCTGATTTTCCACCGTTTTCCTTATGTATAAAAATAAGCGTTTTTTCATCAAATACTTTTCGATATTGACGAAGAATCGGTTTTGCCTTCAATTCAAATTCAGACAAAACAGGTTCTTTTATCAGTCCGAATCTCTTTACTACAAGAGATTCCATGTTATCATTTGAGCCATCATCTACTACAATAATTTCCAGATTCGGATAATCTTCCTCAAATAAAGCTTCGATTGTTTCTGTTATACAAGCCGCCTCGTTGTATGCGGGAATAATAACGCTAACCGGAATCCGTTTGGCAAATGCGGTGGGAAATAGTTTTCGATTAAGCGTTTTATTTTTCTTATATTTTTCAAGGCGATAAATCGAGATACAGAGACTGATTCCCATTTGGAAAAGATAGATTACTGAATATACAAAAAACAAGACAAATAAAACACGTACCATATAAATCAGCATCATCTTTTTATCCCACCTTACACACATCCTTTACAGGAATCTCTTCGGAAACGTTGTCTTCGCTTAATCCAATTGCTTTTACCCATGTCTGTTCCAGCTTAGATTGCTTCCTGCATCCATTGACGAACTGGTTAATTGTGTCCGAATGAATTCCCATTTGAAACAGGTATCTCAGAATCAAGCAGCGTGTCTGCACATCCTCTTTTACCAGAGAGCCAATTTTATTTTCCATAAGAGACTGCATATATTTTGACATTTCTTGTTGTTTATGCAATGTATATTGCGGACTGAGTTTTATGTAACATTCACAGATATAAGCGAACAGGAAATCGTCCTGTGCTAGCCTCATAATGAGGGATGCTTCTGCAGGTTCTATTTGGGAACGTAAAAGGAAAAAATCACATATTATTTTTTCCTTTTTCTCTGCCTTTTTTTCTCTGTTCCTATCCAAAAGCAATTTAACACATAAACAAAGTAAACTATATCCACACAGAGTATACAAAATAACCATATAAAAATTATGAATCACCATATCAATCACCTCCAAACGCTTTTTGAAGCATATAGTATGATTCCTTTAACCGTTCATGAAACTGCGGTTTTTCCCAGCCTTTTAATTTATATGTACCGAAATCAGTCACGCTTTCCTGATTGTCATAGTAGACAGCCGCATAAATCTCCTCGATTTTCAAACCCTTGATATTAAACTCGTTTTTGTGATAATCATCAATTACCATACATTTTGAAGGGTCATAAAAATTCAGAAGCGACCACGGGATTCTAACCTCTACGATATCACCGTTGATGCAGTAATCTGCGTTGGAATCATAATTCTCACTGTTCGGATTAGCGTTCCCATGCTTTAACATCCCAACATATTCAAGAGGCTTTTCATTCAAAAGGAAGTTATTTACACTGCCACTTGCTCTGGAAGCAACATGAAAGGTATCGGTATTATTTTTCAACGGCAGCATCAATTCCTCAGCTTTTTTATAAATATCGGTAACTGCCGCACTTTTGTTTTTGATCGCAATCGAATAAACAGCCAAATCCGAATCGTCATGAACTAATAGCTTACTGCCTTTTTCTGCATTGATTTGAATCAAAAAATCCACCGGGATGGCAAAGTCTAAGTTTTTTGTATAGGTTGTTCCTGCGTTTGGCAGAACATCCAGTGCAAGATTAATAGAATTGCCACTTTTAATATCAGATAACCCTTGCACCATAAAATAAATATATTTTTCATCCGATTTCATACTGAGTTTCGTATCATTATTTTCTAATACAACATCTTCTTTCGACCATTCTGAAATTTTTCCATCCGGATAGTTTTCAGCCTTGCCATCTCCCGGCTCAAATGCAAGCAATCCGTAAAACTGCTCTGTACTCTGTGCATTACTCCAACTTGCTCTGCCATCCGGATTGGACAAATTTTTTTCATTCCATGAACGCTTAAACCATTCGTCCTGCCATGTGAATACCATCCCTCCAGCGCAGCCCGCTTTCTGAATATCCTCATACATCTCCAGCAAGGCAATACCTTGTTCGGTTTCGTTATTTCCACCCTGCGATAAATTTCTCCACACATCTTTATATGCTGGGCTTCTGGAAGCAGGAACTCCGTATTCGGTGATAATAACCGGACAGGAATGATGATCAACAAGCTCCATCAGATATTTTCGATAGGGATTTCGATTACCTTCGTCATCAATATACTCCGTATATTTTCCATACTGAAGGCTGGCAGGAAAGTAGGGATAGACATTATAAGAAGCGAACATCCCACTCTCCACCTTATCGGAAAGTTGTAGATTTTCAAGGTCAATAAAGGCTTCTGTATTTTCTGTAGCTGATGCAACCGATAGTTTGGGGGATACCTCATTTACCAGTGGATCTGTTTCCGGCCAGTTGGCAAAGGAGAGAAGTTTCTGGGTTCCGTAAGTTTCATCTTCATATTTTAATAGATAATCTCCCCACTGAGAGAAGAAAATCTCGAAGGCATTTGCCTCCTGCCTACTGGATATATAGGCTCCTTGATAAGGCGCAATTCCTTCATTAAAACGACATACATAATCTACAAACATTTCGTCCCATTCCACGCCTAAAACATATCCTAATACATAGTCGGAAACATCATTACTATAGTAACACATTGTTCCTGTGTCTGTATCAAACGTTATATTTTCCCCATGTAATGCATCAACTGTCTTTTTGGTTTCTTGAAAGACTTTGTTTTTCTGCTTCGGATTCAGCAAATTTTCTTCCGAAAACATCAAATCCTCACTAAAATCCACACCTTGAACGAGATAAATTTTATTTTCATGAGTTTCATTATATTGGGCAAAGGCTTTATAAAACCATGGCGATTGTATTTTATAAACCCGGATCGTATTGGCATTCATTTCCCCGATCAGGTTGAACCATCGAGCATAGGTTTCCTCACTGATACCGAATTCATTTGGAAACACTCCCGGATAACCGGTTCCCATATTGACGCCTTTTATCTCATAATCCGTCCAGCTTCCATCTTGCAGAATTTCTATTTTTTTCTGATTGGTTCTGAATATATTATCTTTTTCACTTTTATTTCCATCAAAACAATGAAATATCAAGCATATACAAACAATACACAAAACAGCTGTCATGACGCTGATTGTAAATCCTTTTTTCATGTTCTTCATCTTCGCTTACCTTACAATCGCTGTATATTCTATAAAATGCTCATCCAGCCAATTTCCTCTCTCCACCACAAAAGTCTTCATCTTTTCAATATCGTCATAATAGATTGAATCATCTCCATTGTACCATTTATCACAATTTCGAAGTGCAGCGCTGCCTAAGTACGCACTGCTTTCGTCTATATATTTAAGCAGGTATTCTTCTGATAAAAGCGTCTTTCGAAGCTCCGCATAGCGTTCACAGCATCTTTCTAAAAATTCATCATTATGAAAAAAATAGGAAAAATAAAATGACTCTCTCGTTTTTAGCATATCAATCGTAAAGTACGCATCGAAATAGTTATTGAACGCACCATCAAAATCCCATACCGGTCCTATACAGAATTTTCCACCTATGTTTTTATAGAGAAATGTGGAACGTACTCCGGCATCATAATTCTGAAAAAACTCATTGATAATATAATAATCTACGAAGCTGTCCAAATCGGTGCGTTGATTCACCTTTTCCCAATCATCGGAATACTCCGCATCATAAAGTGTTTTTTCAAATTGGAGTATCTCTTTTTGTATATATTGCAATGAGGAATCCGTAATCTTTTCCACATCAGGATATTCCAAATTGGCAGAATACACAGAAACATCATCCGGTTTCAGATGATCGATCCTTGCATCATCAATCCGTCTATTCATCTGCACAACAAAAGAGGTTTCCGCATATTTCGGATCATATGGTGTAAGATTCAATCGTTCTTTTGACACCTTTGGCTTTTCTATCATGGTATATAAACCCTGATATTCCAACTCACCGTCTGCATTTGTCAGAAACACCTCGCAAAGTCGGCATCGTGGTGCATAATCCATAATTTCAGAAGAAATATTATACATCATGTAGTTACGGATTTGGGAATAGTCTATATTACTTCCATTTAATACCCAGGTGGTTTCTGCCGGCATACCGAAAAAAGCTGTTTCTTGCGGGATATTTTCATCATCCACCGTTCTGATTGCATATTGTTTTTTGGAAAAATTACGGGAAGAATTTCCTCGAATATTAATCGCCATTCTGCCGGTTTGGGTTGGAGCATCATTTGAATGGTTTAAGTGATTGTCATTGTCAATCACAGCAAATTCACAGTATAATTCCTGAGTGGTAGGCGTATCAGCACCCGGAATCACATTTCCACCTGCATTTAAAACAATCAGCGGCAGATGGGAAGTCAGAACACCGTCCTCATCAAAACCGGTGATTTCTTTATTTTCCGCTGGATAACTTTGATGCTGATGAACAACAGAGGTATCTACTTTTGGATAACGGGGTAGAATTGCAACTACCATACATAAACTAAGCACCACACCGAGCATGAGCCATTTTCTTCTCATAACGGAATCTCTCCCTTATACACTTGCTTTATCTTCCTGTAAAACAAAGTTTGCACACTCAATTTTTTTGCAAGCATACAATTCTTTGAGAAAATCATCTGTTTTGGTCTTTTCAAATTGTTTCAATTCATAGATAAATTCTGCATATTCACTGGTTGTATTTTGAACTGAGATTCGGCTGTTTTTGAAATAGTGGTAGGTAACCGATTTCACATATTCCATTGCATCAACTTCACAGCGAATAATTAAAATATATCTTCTTTCCTCTTTGACAGCTTTTGCAAGAATAAAGAATAAAAAGAGAACCACCGTGCTGGCAATCGCAATCACATACTGTGCAACTCCGCAGCAGATGCCAACCATAATACTCCAAAAGATGAACATGGCATCACGTGGGTCTTTGATAGCTGTACGAAAACGAATGATTGACAACGCACCAACCATACCCAAAGATAAAGCAATATTATTCGTGATAACTGCCATAATCGCTGTAGTGATGATCGCCATAGCAACCAGTGAAAGGTTAAAGTTACTGTTATAGGAGACCTTGCTTGATGTAAAATAGTATGCAATATAGATAGTAACCCCAATCACAAGTGCCATAAAAAGCTTAATGGCAACATCAAAAAAAGACACAGTACTTCCCACTAAAAGATTTTCAACAATAAATTCCTTCATTTCTACTCTCTCCCTATATCATGTATTTATAAAACATTCTTCCGTTAAAATATTTACTGAAAGATGTGGTGGATTTTTTTACTCCGGCTAACGCCTCTTTTATATATCCAAAAAGGAAGTTATTATATTTTACTTCCATAATCGTCTGATCTGACGAAAGAATTGGATAAGTCAGCAGTTTCTCTTGAAACAAATCAAAATTGCTCTCAGTGGCTCGTATATCGGTGTCAAATGTAATCCTCGTATGATTACCGGCAGCACAGTAGGACACTCTTTTGTATTGTATAATCACTTTCGGTGCCATCCCCTGAGAAAGTTTTATGTAAAAATACATGGCCAGCGGATCATTACTTTGCAAAAGGACGTTGTAATTTCCGACACATAAATTTTCCAATGTGTTTCGATCGATCAACATACTGTCTTTTGTTTGTAATTCTCCATTCTTCCTTTTGCTTTCCAACTTTATGATACGGTCATTCGTTCCGTAAATCCTTGCCCGAATTTTTTCATGCTCTTGCAAGCCTTCTTCTTTTTCAGCGCAAGCTCGATCAGAAAAGGTATCAAAATAAAGCGATCGGATCTCATAGCCGTCCGCCGAAACACAGTAGGGGTCTTTCGGCATGACTGCGCCAATGCTCTTTTGTGCAAGAACACGCTCTTGACTGTTTAATATAAATTTTTTCTCGGTTCTTTTTACCTGCACGATATTCTTCCTTCCTCTCGAATAAATTTCCTGCGGCATAAATTCCAAAATCTCCACCTCAAACATTGCCGGAAATTCAGTATCAGCATCCGGACTTCCGGGCCAGTTTCCTCCCACTGCAAGATTAAAAATGAAATATAAAGGTTCATCCGGAACATTATCCTGAATTGTATAGATTATTTCATCTCCCAGATACCAAACCATTTCTTCCTGCGTCCATTCAAATGTAATACGGTATGTTTCCGGTATTTTATCAACTGGAAAGGTATGTCTAAAAAAATCTCTTGATTTTTCACTTTCCTCCATGTAATGTAGCACTCCATAAAATATGTTGGGTTCATTCCCAATCAGTTCATAAATATCTACTTCCGGATAATCGGAATTGGTATCGGATGGCAACATCCAAATTGCAGGAAACAATCCTACGCCTTTCATAGTATTTACACGAAAAGAAAATCTTCCATAACGAAAAGCAGATACGGATTCTGCTTTTCCGGAGAGATATACCTCTCCCATTTTATCAGCAGTCATGCGAATATGCGTCTCGTCAATTTGTACCTGTGAAGAAATATACTGCTGAATCTCATTATTGGGTGATTTTAAAGCATCAACGGCAACAAACATCGCATCGTCTTCCGAGGTTTCCACAGCATCTGTAGAAACCTCAGAAAATTCTGTGTTGGACGGCTGTTCCATTTCAACTGTTTCTGCATTTTCATCCATCACAATGACATCTTCATCCTCTAAATGGGATAAACTGGTTCCAATTAAGCAACCGGCAATCACGATAAATAAAACTCCGAATATTAAAACTATTTTGTTCATCCTTATCCTCTTTTTGAAGAGCAAGAAATATTGATATGGCGGTGCATAATAGTCTGTAACAATAATCAAAAGGTGTACCTTCTGATAGCCGCAAATTCGTATAAAAACCCTTATACATTATACTCGAAAAGTATGAATAAATCAAGAATTTCGCTGAAATTATTGAAAATTGTTCGATCTTCAATACAAATTATAACCTCTCTGTTTCACTATGTATTTTGGGGAGAGGTTTGTCAAAAGGTACACCTTCTGATAGCCGCAAGTCGTTAAATCACACTTTTTTCTTGGCTTGCAGTAGTCTGTATTCCCGCAATCTACGGTAAAAAGTAGCTTCGCTCATATTGCATTGCTTCAAAACCTCTGCCAGCGACAGCTTCTTTTGCTCCCATGCTTTCACGATTTTTCCAAAATCGTCGGGTACAGCCTTTTCTGGTCTGCCGAATTTGATGCCTTTTGCCTTCGCTGCAGCGATCCCTTCGGCTTGCCGCTTCTTGATATTCTCACGCTCACTTTGTGCCACAAAGGACAGAATTTGCAGTACAAGGTCTGCAATAAAAGTTCCCATCAGGTCTTTACCGTTGCGGGTGTCCAGCAGCGGCATATCCAGCACGCAAATGTCGATACCGATTTCTTTGGTCAGTACACGCCATTGCTTCTGGATTTCTTCATAGTTTCGCCCCAAACGGTCAATGCTGAGAATATAAAGCAGATCCCCGGCTTTCAGTTTCCGTACCAGCTTTTTGTAATTTGGACGGTCAAAGTCCTTGCCAGACTGCTTATCCATAAAAATATTCTTTTCGGGTACATCTACTTCCCGCAGAGCGACCATCTGGCGATCCTCGTTCTGGTCTGTGCTGGATACCCGTACATATCCGTAAATATTCATAGTGTTTATCCCTCCATTCAATCAAAATACAAGTAAAAAGAACAGGAACGGCACATTACCGTTCCTGTTCGTGGCGTTTGGGTTTCTTATGCTGCTGTGTCTGCTGTGCTTTCTGTTTCTGCCGCAAAAACTCTCGAACAGACCGTGTCTCCGCTTCCTCATGGAGCAGATTTGCCACATCACGCTTGCTGTCGTGCATCATCATCGGATCGTATTTCTCACCGTAGGCAGATTTTACTCGATCAACGGCAGATCGTTCCTTTTCATCACGAACGGCAAGCCGTGCGTCCATCAGCTCGGCGGCATCCATACCGGCGGCTTGCTCTTTCAGCTCGGCGTACTGCTTCAAGGCTTCATCAAGCTCGGCAGAATATTTCGCCTCCTGCTCAGACAGCTTCTGTAGCGCACCCTCCAATGTGGCGATTTCTTTCTTCACCGCAGAAATGCCCGCATCGTCGGCACAGTCCAAAGAGCGAAGCACCATTTCCTTTTCGGTTTTCAGTTCCTCCAATTCCTCGGTCAGCTCGGTAATGCGGCGGGTAAGGTCATGCAGCTTGGGTATCTGATAGAACGGCGTTTCCTTTTTCTCCGCAAGCAGAGCTTTCCGTTCCTTGGATTTCTCCTTGATCTGCTGCACCAATCCCGCATAGCGTTCAAGCTCCGGCTTGACTGCCTTGACACGCTTGCCCATGTTGTGTTTGCCTACACCTATATGACGGAGCTGATAACTGAAAATCAGCATACTGCTGCGTATCTTTTCCATTGCCTCCGCTATGGCAGGAACGGTATTCTTCACCGCCTGCATCAGCTTCTTAACCGTTGCTTTCAGCTCTCGCAGCAGAGCATTGTCTGCCTTGATCTGACGGTTGATTTCACAGCGTTCAGAGATGATGCCCTTTTTCTCCAATGCACGGGCAACTACACCCTCGTGAATGGTGGGCTGCTCGGTCAAGCCCCGATCTGCATGGCTGCGGTGGTCGATGCGCTCATCGTGTCCGTATCGCTCCAAATAGCGGTTGGTCACATCTGCCCACGCCTTGCGCCATTCCATAAGCTGTTCCTCACTGTTCCAACGCTCGGCAATGGGATTCTGCCTGCCGAACTTGGTGCTTTTCGGGTGCTTGTTGGCTCGTTCGTATCCGTGCTTCTCCGCTTCAGATGGCGGCATATACACTTTCTTGCGCCCGACCTTGTAAGGATATTGTTTCTCCCATCCGTCAGCCTGTACCGCCTTGAACTCAGCGGCGGTAAAGCCCCGTTCCTCACCGTTTCTGATACAGAGATATTCTTTCTCGGTCTTGTACTGCCAGTTTTCTTGTTCATCCAACGGGCGAACCGTCAGCATAATATGAGCGTGAGGATTATGACCGGGCGGGTACGGATCGTGGATCGCCACATCAGCGCACATTCCTTCGGCAACAAAACTGTTCTGGATGAAATCGGTTAGAAGATCCTGCCATTGTGCCGGTGTCAGTTCAATGGGCAGAGCAGGAACGAACTCACGGGCAAGGCGACTGTCCTTGGTCTTTTCGTTTTCCTCCACGGCGTTCCAAAGTACACCTCGGTCTTTCCATTCGGGTGGCGCAAACTCCGGCAGAAACACATCCTGCCACACAAGCCCTTTCTTTCGTGTAAAGTCGTGCCGTACCCCGTCATAGTCGTTAAGAATATTGGTACAGCTCAGATAAGCGGAAGCGGCAACCGCAGAGCGTCCCGTACCTCTGCTGACCACTTTCGCTTCCAAGTGGTAGATCGCCATTCGTTCTCACCGTCCTTTTGCAAAGTTTCTGTTTCTCTTTTCAAAGAGAAAATGACTATCACTAATGCTGATAGTCATTACCGCTGACAAGGCTGCCAGTGGCAGGTTTGTGCGGGCAGTTGGTGGAATACCGTCGGTTGAAGCGACGGTATTAAGGGATGCAATCACTGTGCACCGACTGCGTGGACTATGACAGCAGCACCGCCGTGATGTGGCATTGTCCATAAGGCTCCCGCAGGAGCCGCATCCGCCTCGCAGAGCGCACGGTTGCCGCAGGCAATACCACCGCCCCTTCGGGGTGGTGAGTAAGTGCGCCCTTCGGGATAAAAGAGAAGCGCCCCGGTTGCCCGAACGCCCCTCGTCCCAAGTTTATCGTCTTAATCTGCATAAAAAGTCCTCCACATCGTCAAGGCTCATGGAAGCAACGCTCGGAAAGACCTTTTCAAGTATCGCTCCCTCCTGGATCAGCCGTCGTGTCCTTACTTTTCGCTCCTTATTACGATCACGCATCTCGGCTTCTTCCAATCTGTGCTTGGCCTGTAATAACTTTTTCTCGTTCTCGGTCATAAAAATTCCTCCTGTGGTAGTAAAAGTAGGGTTATTCGATAGCAGTGTAATACCAGATGTCCGTCTGTTTGGTATCACGCTTTTTCTGGAAATCGTTGTAGTAGCAAACATGCCCCCGTTTGGTATCGCAGTAATACCAAACGAGGGCATTTGTAGTATCAGAAGCTGTCAGCGAAGTCCAATGCCGCTGAAATGTTCTCGTCATCCTCAGTAGACAGAACTTCAACGGCGGCAGGCGGCGTGGACGGAAACATACTGACGGGTGCAAACCGCAAGCCCTGCTCAATGGCTTCCATCACACGCCGAAGAAAAGCATCCTCCTTTGCACGGGTTTCCAGATACGGATCGCTTTCAAGCCGTGCCTGGCGTTCAAAATGGTCATTGACTGCGGTAACAATCGCCTTGCTGTAAGACCGATATTGCTTTTTATCCATTCGCTGTAAATGTTCGTAGGCTCGGCGGTCATCCTCGTCTGCAAGGTTTAAGCGCAGGGTGGTCGTGAAGATCTGCTTCATACGATGCCGCCTTTTCTGCTCTGCTTCTGCTCAGCAAGCAGTTCATAGCCCTTTGCAGTAGCGCAAATATCATCGTTGATAATCACACGATCTTTGTCATAGCTGCCGAAGTTTTTGAGAATACAGCTTCCACCGCCTACCACATACAGGCGCATCAGTTCGGGATCGTATTCATGCTCACGCAATCTGCGGAAAATGCCCTCCGCATATTCGGTTGCAGTATCACGGATGGCGGTCAGATAACGCTGGCTGATGTCTGCCGTACCGTGACGGATGACACGCTCAAGGACGGTTTCATCTACCGATACACCAAACTGCTTCATCAGATTTTCACGAACCGCAAGCATACACTGATTGGTGCCGTACTTTTCGGTGAAGCACTTTTTCGCAAGAGGGCGGCACTCGTTGATATACATGACGTTCATTGTGCCGTTGCCAATATCGCAGAGCATATTGATACCCTTGAACTCACGGAGCTTGTCTGCAACCGCAGAAAAGCCCTGTGGGAAAATATCTGCTCCGACAAAATCAACATGATAGTCAACACCCTTAAAAGTGAAGTCGGCGCTGTCGTTCTGCAAAAGATACGCCTTGAAGCTGTCCTTTTGCTCGCTCACCCAGGTCAAAGGAAGTCCAGCCGCAAGGTGGACACGGGCGGAGGTCAGTTTGCGGATATTCAGCTCACGGGCAACGGCGGCAAGAGTGAGAATATAGTAGTCGCTGTCTGCCATTTTGTCGGAGATAAATTCCTTGTGTTCCTCGCCGATGAGATAGTATCTGCCCTCATAGACGAGTAGATTGCCCTTGAAGGTCGGCTCTTTGTCATAGGCGGCAACGCCCGTTTTGAAGCAGCAATGGGCGGTCTTGATGTTACCGTAGCCGTGGTCGATACCGATGATGATGGGATTGGTGTTGTAGTTGTTCGTAAAATTCATAGAGTTTCCTTCCTGCCGCTTTGCGGCGATACAAAAAATTTGATAGTTTTGGTGTTGGGCAAAATGTCCACCTGAAAATGAAAGAAGCGGATCGACATACATCAATCCGCTTCAAATATCGTTATGCTGTTTTCTGTTCTTTCTCCGGCAATGCCGGTTCCTGCTTTGATTCCCGCAAGGCTTTCTTCCGTTCGCCCTGCCGCTTGATCTGTGCCGCATACCGGCAATCATCAGAGCAGTATTTAACGCTGTTTCGTGTCGTAGTAAAAACCTTGCCGCAGTGTTCGCAGGTGATTTCACGGCTTCGTTCCTTTGCCGCTTCCTGCCGGTAATACTTCGCTCGGCAATTCACATCGCAGAACAGCTTTGCCGTTGACCTCGCTTTAAAGGTCTTGCCGCAGCACTTGCAGGTCTGCGTGATGGGAACGCCTACGGTGCGTTCGCCGGATTTCAGCTTTTGGTAGCGTTCACGGCTGCGGGCACGTTCTTTCCTCAAAAACTCCTGCCGCTTGATTTCTTCCTCGGTCAGCTCCGGTGCGGGAAGCTCAAAATGCCCGATGAACTTCAGATAAATTTCAACCTCCTGCACTCTGTCACCGTCTACCTTTTCGGGAGCGTGGACAATGATTTTATCGATAAACTCGTTTATCATTGGTGTGGTCAGCTCGGAAAAGTCGGTGTATTTCCTCGCAAGCTCCATAAACTGCTCCACACGAGCGGTATCTTCCTCAAAAGAGGATACCCGCTGTTCGGCTTCTTCCACGGATGCCTGCAAGTTTTTCTGCTCGGCTTCATATTCGGCAAGCAGGGTATCAAAGCGTTCATCGGTAATGCGCCCGATAGCAAAGGATTCATAGAGCTTTTTAATGATATTGTCAAGCTCGGCAATACGCTTCTTGTCCTTGTTCAGCCTACGCCTGGTTTCCTTTGCTGCTTCTTTCTGTTTGATCTGAGAAGCGGAGCGCACCTTTTCCATAAACTCGTCTTGATTGGAAATGGCATAGGTGCTGACGGTGCGGATGGTGTTCAAGATCAGCTCTCGGAGTGCTTTTGTGGAAATATGGTGATTACGGCAGGCGGCAGAGCGTTTCTGACCCGCCAATTTATAGGTGGAACACTCATAGGCATCGGATGGATAAGGCTTGGTGTCGGAACCTCTTGTGCGCTGATTATACATCTTTGCCCCACAGTCTGCACAGAACAGAAGTCCCGTCAGGGGATTGGCTTCGCCTATCGTGTCGTGGCGTCTCGGTGTCTTTCGGAGCTTCTGTGCAAGCTCCCACGTTTCCTTATCCACGATAGCTTCGTGGGTGTTCTCAAAGACAAGCCATTCCTCTTTGGGATTCATCACAGGGCTTTTGTCCTTGTAGGACTGCTTGTGAGAACGGAAGTTGACCGTATGCCCCATATACTCCGGCTTTGCAAGGATGTTCCCGACGATATAGCCACTCCAGTTATAGGGATTGGGAAATTCCTCTTTGCTTTTCCAAACGCCCCGGCCTTGCCTTGCGGCATAGACCGCAGGGGTTTCGATCTTGTCATCAAATAGGATGCGGGCAATGTCATACGGACCTTTGCCCTCGATGGTCAACCGGAAGATGCGGCGGACAACCTCTGCCGCTTCCTCATCAATCAGCCAGTGATACTTGTCCTCCGGGTCTTTCTTGTAGCCGTAGATGGCGCAGTTGGTGGTGGGCTTGCCCGATTCGCCCTTGACACGAATGGCGGTGCGCTGCTTGCGGCTTAAATCTCGCAAGTACCATTCGTTCATAATATTCAAAAAAGGAGCAAATTCGTTGCTGTTCTGATCGTCGCTGTCCACGCTGTTGGCAATCGCCACAAAGTGTACATTGTGCTGACGAAAGAACACCTCCGTGTAAAAGCCTGTTTGCAGATAGTCACGGCCCGCCCTGCTCATGTCCTTGACTATAACATGGGCAACCTTGCCTGCTTCAATGTCTGCAATGAGCTGTTTCCACGCAGGACGCTCAAAATTTCCTCCACTCCAACCGTCATCCGTATAGTGCTGACAGTTTGTATAACCTCTCTGCTGGGCATAGCTTTCGAGGTATTTTTTCTGATTGACAATGCTGTTGCTATCGCCAACCTGGTCATCGTCACGGGAAAGTCTCTCGTACAATGCCGTAATTTTATTGGGATCCTGTCCCACAGTCTGTTTCACGCTCATGATGCGCTCCTTTCAGACTGTCGACTCATTTGTGGTGCGTCCATTATATCATACTTTTCGCAGCTTGTGTGAACTTCATTGCGAATAATTCGTAAAATTTTATCCTCCATCGTTTCCGTACCGCTTTCGTTAAACACGACCTTGACTTTATAGGTTGTGCCACCGATGCGGTGGGTGGTATAAGCAAAATTCTTGCTTTCGTTTTTTACCATAGGCAAATCTCCTCCATAGATTGAATAATTCATAAATTTCGAGTATACTATTGATAGTTCCGATTCCCTGTAACCATTTGTGCGGTTAAAGCAGGACAAGAGGGATAAACCCCTTACCCATGCAGAAATGCCCTCAAAAAAGCCTTGCGGTACAAGGCTTTCCGAGGGCAAAACGGTTACATTGTGGTTTGTTTCTGCTTTTCACGGTGCTTACGCACTCTGGCTGCGGTCTGCTGGCGGCGTGCTTCGGTGGCACAGCGTTTCGAGCAGTACACCCGTTTCCCGTCAATGAGGAATGGCTTGCCGCACAGCTTGCAGTTGACCGTTGGTGCGTGATTGAATACAGCGTCCAGCTTCGGTGCTTCGGGCAGTACAGATTCCCGAAAATATCTGCACAGGGCGCTGTTGGTATAGCAGATACCAAGCATATAGCAGTTGCTCGTCGTCGCAAGCTCGGTATCGCTCGTTTCCGTGCAAGCACGAAAAGCTCGCTCACTCCGCTGCTCCTCCTCTCCCCAAAGTCTTACGACTTTTCGGGGTCCCCGATAATGGCAGGCAGCCGTATTCCTTGTCGTAGTTGGCACACTTGGAGACAACTAACTTTTTGATCTGTCTTTTCTCCTTTCCTGTCAGCTCACGATAGGTTTTGCTCATAGGCAGTTTCCTCCTTTCTTTAGTATTGGAAGTAATATAATAAGGGACAGAATGTATTACTTCCTCACTAATAGGAGAAATACGGGGTGTTTAGCGGAACTGTTTTTTCGAATAATCAAAGAAAATTTGAAAAATATTTTTGAAGGGGGTTCCTGCGGTGTACGACGAACCCAAGCGATACGAAAATGACAATCTTTATGATGAAGATACTGATTATTATGATGAATACGACACGGACGCTCCCGATTACATAGACGAAGATGAAGAAGATGAAAATGCCCTTTGGGATGACGAGGAAGATACCACCGATGAAGCCGATCCCAATGAATCTCCCCGAAAGAAGCGAAGAGAACAAGTAACATTTTCCAGTATTGAGGATGAAGAAGCCGAAGAACAGGAGCAGGCACAACGCAGGCTTGCCAAGGAACAGCGGCTCATTGACGAACTGGAAGCCGATGCAGAGGAACATCCCATAGAGGATGACGGGGACGATACCGGAGATGAGCAGCCCGAACGAAAACTCTTAAAGCGTGAGCTTCGGGCGCAGGCTCTGAAACGGTTGGAGGATTCTGCCCGAACGCTCAAAGATTACGAAAACCTTGTGGCGTGGTATGATCGGCTCGATGCCAACCGTCAGCGCAAGGAGCGCTATCACGAGCTGTACCGAAGTGGTGACGATGTTCCCCTTGACTATGGAGCAGCCGAAGGCGGGCTGTACTTTCCCGACACTCTCAACGATGTGTTGTCCAAGCTGGAACGCAAAGGTGATTTCGTAGATTCCATTTTCTACTGTCCTTACGACATCCACGAGCTTGTGACGGATGGGGATATATCCAATATCCTGCGGGAATTGAGCGAAGATAGCAAATTCCTTATGTTCCTGTGGGCACTGCGGCAGTATAGTTCTGTCAGAATTGCCGCTATTCGTGGGCAGTCTGACCGTAACATCCGCAAAGTGCGAAACACGATGCTCAAAAAGATACGAAAAAAGCTGCTTGCCGCACTTACCGAAAAAGTGCAGATACAGCAGCCCTTGACCTTGCTCGATAAAGATTTTTTAAGAGAAAACGGTGTAGATATTGAAAACAACAGTGATGCGTAATATAATTATGGATAATATAGGTTACAATACATGGCGGAGGGTTTGACGATGAAGAACCTGTTTCAACGCACCAGTTCGCATTGGGTGCGATATAATGAATATGAATGGAAAACGGCGGAGAATGGTATGTTGTATCTCACGCCTACCGCAACGGCACAGCCGGGAATTTACGACCCGCTGAGCGAATACCAACGCCTTATTCTGGATGCCATTGATATTGGTCGGATGGAATCGCAGAAGAAAACACCGCAGGAAATACAAAAGGCAATTCAAGTATTTGCAGTAAAGTATGGCTTGACAGCGCTGCCTACTACGCCGAATTTTATGGATTATGAGGCGGTATATCTGCCGAAGAATCATTTTATCCGTGAGGAATCCATGCCCACGATGGACTATCTTGATTTGTTCTTTCCTTTTGTTAAGCCGGATGTGGTCAAGCGTGGCGTGGAATCCATGTGGAATATACAGAATGACCGTGCAATGATGGCACTTGCCATGACTATGACGGATAAGCCGATGGCAGTCAATATGAGCTTCCAGCGAGAATATGCCGAGCCTTATGAATGGATAAAGCAGCAGTTCATTGATATTGCCTTTACCTATCTGACCTCTGTGCTGTTCTACGAGGATTACGACACGATGACCCCCGAACAGCGGCTTTTGATGCAGCAGGGCATGGAAGCCTTCGGCGGCAATGCGCCGACCTACCGTATTGCTTTACTGGATAAGCCGACGATTGTGTGGGATTTTCACTCTCTTATGCTTGGGATACAAATGATGTTCAGCTTTATGCTGACCGACACGGAAAAACCCATCCGCATCTGCAAGCATTGTTTGCAGACCTTTGTGGCAAGCAGACCGAGTGCGGTATTTTGCAGCCCTCAGTGTAAGAATAAGTATAATGTGTATAAGAGCAGAGCGAAGGATAAGAAGGATTGATGGGATGGTGATATACAATGGCTGACAATAAAAACAAACTTCAAATCAGGAACAGTACAGTGGATTTCCTCGTATTTACGAAAGACGCACAGGAGGACGGTATCGAAGTCCGAGTGCAGGATCATGACGTATGGCTGACACAAAAAGCAATCGCTCAGCTTTTCGATGTGGACAGAAGCGTTGTGACGAAGCATTTGAAAAATGTCTATGAAAGTGGCGAATTGTCTGAAGATTCAACCTGTGCAAATTTTGCACAAGTTGCGGATAACGGAAAAACCTATCAATATAAGTTCTACTCCCTATCCGCCATTATTGCAGTCGGCTACCGTATCAACTCCGGCAGGGCAACGCAGTTCCGGCAGTGGGCAACCAGGGTGCTGGACACTTTTACCAAGCAGGGATATGTTCTGGACAAAAGCAGGCTCATCAACGGTCAGATTTTTGATGAAGACTATTTTGAACATCTGATTTCCGAGATTCAGGAAATCCGTGCCAGTGAGCGCCGTTTCTATCAGAAAATCACGGACATCTATGCCACCGCCGTGGATTATTCCCTCGACAGCCAGCTCACCAAGGATTTCTTTGCTACGGTGCAGAATAAGATGCACTATGCCGTCCATGGCAATACTGCCGCAGAAGTCATTATGGCACGGGCTGACCATACCAAAGAACACATGGGCTTGACCTCGTGGCGCAATGCTCCCGATGGTAAAATTGTGAAAGCGGATGTGTCGATTGCCAAGAATTACTTATCCAAGGGTGAGATACAGGAGCTGAACGAGATCGTCACCATGTATCTGGACTATGCCACAAGACAGGCACGGCGGCATATTCCTATGACGATGGCAGATTGGGCATCCAAGCTGGATGCGTTCCTGCAATTCAACGATGCGGAGATTCTGCAAAACAAGGGCAAGGTCACAGCCGCTATTGCAAAAGCATTTGCGGAAAGCGAATTTGAGCAGTACCGGATCATTCAAGACCGCTTGTATCAAAGTGATTTTGACCGTCTTGTAGCCAGCACAAAAGAAAATAACTGACAAAAGCCAAAATGCCCGTTATTAGCCATAACAGCCGATACGGGCATTCGTTTAAGCATATACAAGTTCAGTCAAAATGATTTCCTCCGCACGGTTGCGGATGTTGTTTTTACGGCGTACCCATTCCATTTGGTCAGCCGCTTTCAGTGCCTCGGTCACGCCCTCCTGCTCCGACATAGCAGATACGATGATTTCTATACGCTCATTACAGGCTTGGTCGATTTCGGCTAAGTGCTTGAACAGCGTTCCCTCCACCACATAGTTGGTGTAGAGGATTTTTCGGTGTTCTTTCAGATAGCTGCGACGCATACGTCCGTATTTGCCTATCTGATAATCGCCGTCATCCGTCAGAACAAGGTTGGGGATAAAATAATCTCCCACTTGACGGTATGTACCGCCCATTTCCTCAAATATAGATTTCACAAGAATCAGCTCCTTTTTGTGTTGATTTTCAGCGGTTATAAGGCTTTTTCTGCTCCTTTCCTATAACTGCTTTTCAATTCACCACAAATGAGCCGCAGTCACATGTATTCGGGTGGAGAAACCACCCTTTACATATTAACTCTTGGTTTGAAATAGAATTGCTCTCACCTTGCAGCTCGTCCTCGTGGGATAATCTCG
>OCQB01001412.1_pt1 | contig 19286 bp, 19 predicted proteins | sample 1538631 | NCBI WGS metagenome assembly OCQB01 (sample SAMN04571713, study PRJEB22368) | human gut metagenome | biome: human gut; material: stool | host: Homo sapiens | place: Luxembourg | collected 2012-10-19
AGCCGGACACGATGGTGGCTGCCGTGGCGCAGAACACGGTCTGGAACACGATGTACACCCACAGCGGGATGTCAAGCCCCAGATGGGAATAATCGCCCTGGATGAACGGGTCGAACCCGCCGATGAGAGCGCTGGTGCCGCCGAACATCAGGCCGAAGCCGATGAGCCAGTAGCACGGGGTGCCGATGCAGAAATCCATCATGTTTTTCATGAGGATGTTGCCGGTGTTTTTGGCGCGGGTAAAACCTGCCTCACACAGCGCGAAGCCCGCCTGCATGAAGTAGACCAGGAACGCGGCCACCAACACCCAGCAGGTGTCTACGGAACTGAACATAACTGGATACCTCCCCATTTGTTGTGCGGCCGGCCACCAGAACCGGCCTTGCGTACTCCGGCTGCTGCGCCCCTCTATCTGCGCGGCAGCGCGGATCTTCCCCTCCGGAGGCCCTCGATCGTCCCCCGGAAGCACAGAAGTCCGAACTTCTGCCGAAAACACAAAAAGCGCTGGCGGAATTGCTTCCGTCAGCGCCTTTGCTTTCGATGGCACGAGTATAGAGCGTTTTGGTCAAAGTGTCAAGTGCCAGACCGTATTTTTTACGTTTTTCACAATCCGGGTGGGAAATGGACCGGAAAAGTTTGGACGAAGCCGCGGCCCGGCGGCGGGTGGGTCATTCCTCCGTCTTATGCTGGCCCCGCATCTCGACGTGCAGCAGCAGGCTCATCAAAGCCCGCAGCGCGAACGTGGCCGCCAGCGGCACCACGGATTCGAGGTTTTGCAGCAGAAAGGTCTTGGCGATCTCGGCCGACATCAGAAATTCCAGCGCGGTGGTCAGGCCGCTGCTCATCTCGTGGTGGAAATCGTACCGGTCGTGGAAGAAGAAGGCGCGGATGTAATGGTAGGTCGCCCGCACCAGACTCGTGACGATGATGAACAGGCCGATGACCTCCGCCAGCCCGGCGATCATGGGCACGGCGGATTCCAGAAACAGCTCCAGAACCTCCGAAGCGGCTGCGTTGAAGTGATACAAAGCGCTTATCGTGCGTCTCCTTGGCAAAAATTACAGCAGGGTCTTGATGTAGGCAGCCAGCGCGTCGTCCTTGCAGGAAGCAAAGAAGAGCTCGCTGAACTTCTCACCGGCCACGGCACCCTTCAGCAGGTCCTGGTCGATGCTCTGCAGGCACTCGATGAGAGGCTTGAAGGTGGCGGCGCGGACGCCGTCCAGGATCTTCTTGTTGCGCTGCTCCGGCTCCACACGCTCCTTGGGGTAGCCCTGGCCGTGGCCGAAGCCGAACAGCTTCTCGAAGCAGTATTCGAGGTTGAGCTCACCGCCCCAGCCGAAGCCCTTGGCGAACGGCATGGCCACGGCGTTGCCATCGTTGACATGGGCAAAGGTGTAGGCATCCACGGGGTCTTCCACATGGCCGCAGATGACGCCGGGGAAGCTGTTCAGCGCCAGCATGGCACCCTCGCCGGTGCCGCAGCCGGTGATGACGTAGTCGGCAGCGCCGCTGTTCAGCAGGATGGCGGCCAGGATGCCGCACTGCACATAGGTCAGCTGTGCCTTGTCGTCGGCGGCATACATGCCGTAGTTGACCACCTCGTGGCCCATGGGCTCCACGACCTTCTTCAGCGCTGCTTCGATGAGGCCGTTCTTGGCGGCCTGGCTGTTTTCGTTGATGAGTGCGATCTTCATGGAAATATTCCTCCTGCAATAGCATGATGTTCCACCGCCGTCCAAACTATGCGGAAGGCGGTGCGTGTCTGACGTTAGTGTATCGTGTCGGCGGGCAAAAGTCAATCACCGGCCCAGCTTCCGCTTTTGCTGCCGGGCGAGGATAGGCATGAGCAGCGGGGCGGGCACGAGCTTCTGGGCCGTGGTGGCGGCCCGCATCAGGGCCGAGGGCACGATGATGGTCTTGCGGCGGAGCATCCCGCGCATGGCTTCTTCCACGCAGAGCTCCGGCGAGATGCCCTTGAGCGCGAAGACGACGTCGGCGCGGTCGTTGAACTCGGTGTTCACCGGGCCGGGGCAGAGCGCGCAGACGTAGACCGGGCTGTGCTGCTCCCGCAGCTCTTCCGCCACGCCCCGCGTCAGGCTGACCACATAGGCCTTGGAGGCGTAGTAACCCGCCATGAATGGCCCAGCGGGGAGCAGGCCCGCCGAGGAGGCCACGTTCAGGATGGTGCCGGAACCCTGCCGGTCCATCTTCTTGAGCACGAACTTGAACAGCCGGTGCATGGCGAGAACGTTGACCCGCAGCATGGAAAGCTCCTTTTCCGGGTCGGTGTCGAGGAAGCAGCCGCAGGTGCCAAAGCCCGCGTTGTTGATGAAGAGGTCGATGCGCTCGGCGGCCAGTACGGTGCACAGGGCCTCGCAGTCAACGTCACGTTCCAGGTCGGCGGGGAGGACGCGGCAGGGCACATGATAGCGGTTTTGCAGCTCCTCGGCCAGGGCGTCCAGCCGGTCTTTCCGGCGGGCCGTCAGGATGAGCCGGAAACCCAGCCGCGCGTACTGGCGGGCGAACTCCTGCCCGATGCCGGAAGAAGCACCGGTGATCCAGACTGTTTTCTTGTTCATAGGACTTGTCCTTTCTCAGAAGCCCGAAGCTGCGTCGATGGCGCGCAGCTCGTCGGGGGTGAAGGCGGTGTTGTCCAGCGCCTTGAGGTCGTCTAAGATCTGCTCCGGGCGGGATGCGCCGATGAGCACACTCGTGACCTGACCGTCCTTCAGGATCCAGGCCAGTGCCATTTCGGCCAGCGTCTGGCCGCGGGCGGCGGCGATGGCGTTCAGGGCGCGGATCTGCTCCAGCTTTTCCTCGGTGAGAGTGGATTCCTTCAGGAAGCGGCCGTCGGTGCGGATGCGGCTGTCTTCGGGGATGCCGTGCAGGTAGCGGTCGGTCAGCAGACCTTGTGCCAGCGGGCTGAACGCGATGATGCCCTTGCCCAGACGGTTGGCCGTCTCCTTCAGGCCGTTCTTCTCGATGGTGCGGTCAAAGATGGAGTAGCGGTTCTGGTTGAGGACGAAGGGCACGTGCCGCTCGGTGAGAATGGCGCAGGCCTTTTCCAGCGTGGGGCCGTCGTAGTTGGACAGACCGGCATACAGTGCCTTGCCGCTGCGCACGGCCTGTTCCAGCGCACCCATGGTCTCTTCCAGCGGGGTGTTGGGGTCCATGCGGTGGTGGTAGAAAATGTCCACATAGTCCAGCCCCAGCCGCTCCAGGCTCTGGTCCAGGCTGGCCAGCAGATACTTCCGGCTGCCCCAGTTGCCGTAGGGGCCGTCCCACATCTCATAGCCGGCCTTGGTGCTGATGATAAGCTCATCGCGGTAGGGGCGGAAGTTCTCCTTCAGGATGCGGCCCAGATTTTTTTCGGCGCTGCCGGGTGCGGGGCCGTAGTTGTTGGCAAGGTCAAAGTGGGTGATGCCGTGGTCGAATGCCGTGAAGCAGAGCTGCTTCATGGTCTCAAAATGGGCGGTATCGCCGAAGTTGTGCCAGAACCCCAGCGACACGGCGGGCAGCAGCAGGCCGCTCTGACCGCAGCGGTGGTAGGGCAGGGTGGAATAGCGGGCGGAGGATGCAGTGTACATGAACAAAACTCCCTTCCGATTCGTGATCTGATCTGCCCCTATTTTAACACATTGGAGCGGCAGAATCCATGGGTTCCCGCACGATGCAGAACGGCACTTGTTGACGCCTGCCGTTTGGAGTATAATAAAGGCAGAAAACGCGCACTGCGCAGGAGGTATCAGAACATGAACAAACCGGTATTGGTGGTCATGGCGGCTGGCATGGGCAGCCGTTACGGCGGCATGAAGCAGATCGACCCGGTAGGCCCCAACGGGCAGGTCATCGTGGATTATTCCCTCTACGATGCCCGCCGTGCAGGCTTTGAGACCGTGATCTTCGTCATCAAGCACGAGATCGAGGAGACCTTCAAAAAGGCCATCGGCGACCGCGTGGCCAAAGTGATGAACGTGAAATACGCATTCCAGCAGCTGGATGAGCTGCCCGCAGGCTTCTCCATCCCGGAGGGCCGCGTCAAGCCCTGGGGCACCTGCCACGCGGTCCTGGCGGCAAAAGACCTCATCGACGGCCCGTTCGCGGTCATCAATGCAGATGACTACTACGGCCCGGAGGCGTTCCAGGTCATCTACGATTACCTGTCCACCCACGCGGACGGCACGGTCTACGACTACTGCATGGTCAGCTACCTGCTGAAGAACACCGTCTCCGAGAACGGCAGCGTTGCCCGCGGCGTCTGTGTCGCGAACGCGGACGGCACCCTGCACAGCGTCACCGAGCGCACCCGCATCGAGACATACGAGGGCGGCATCCACTACACCGAGGATGGCGGCGCGAGTTGGCACGACCTGCCGCTGGACGCCCCCGTCAGCATGAACCTGTGGGGCTTCGGCCGGAGCTTCCTCGATGAGGCCGAGCGCCGGTTTGCGGGCTGGCTGACTGAGAATCTGGAACAGAACCCGCTCAAGTGCGAATATTTCCTGCCGCTGGTCATCAGCGAACTCATCGACAAGGGCAAGGCGACCGTGAAGATCCTGCACAGCCGCGACAAGTGGTTCGGCGTGACCTACCGCGAGGACAAGCCCACCGTCGTGGCCGCCATCGCGCAGAAGACGCAGGACGGCCTGTACCCGGAAGACCTCTGGAACTGAATCGGACTATGAAAAAATGGAGCGCTCCCTTTTGCGGGGAACGCTCCATTTTTTGGTTCATTTTCGCTTCAGCTGTTCCCGCAGCGTGTCCAGCGAGCGGTTCTGCGCACCGTGCTTCAGCTTGGGGAAGGCGCGGAGCATGCGGTGCTTGCCGAAGTGCGGGGTGGCGCGCTGGGTGCGAGAGCGAAGCTCCTCGCTGCGGGCCTGCAGCTCCTCGGCCAGCTGCTCCAGCCGGAGCAGTTCGGCCGTGCGCTCGGCTGTGCCTTTGGCCGCCAGCTTGACGGCATTGGCGGCTTCGCTGGCGTTGAGCTTTGCATCCTGCGAGGCCCGCTTCGCGGCCTCCATGGCCTCGTCGGCCTTGGCGCGCATGGCAGCGGCTGCCTCGCGGGCGTTCAGCTTGGCCGCATTGTCGCGGGCCTCGGCGGCCGCCAGCTTGAACTGCAAACGGCTCTCGTCCATCTTCTGGTCCATGGCCATGGCGTTGGTGCCCAGCAGCTCAGTCATGGCGTCGCTGACCGCGTGCATACTGTCGGCCACCTTTTCCAGAGCATCCAGGTCGCGGGCCAGGTCGGACGCAGCAAAGGCGGTGGCGATGGTGTCAGCGGCATAGATGGCGTAGAGCAGGAACATCAGGATGAGGCCTACCAGCGGCGGGATGAGGGCCACCGTATCGGCGATGATGGGGTGGACGAGCTTCATCACGATGAGGGTGCCCACGCCCCACAGCAGGGAAAACTCCAGGCAGATGTAGCCGCCGATGTTGAAGGGGTAGTCGCTGTAATCCCACCAGCGGGTGTGGTAGAGCTTGTACAGCGCCCAGCCGCCCACCAGTTCCAGCGCACTGGGCAGGAGGACGCCGCCGAGGTAGAGCAGGAGCAGGCTGTGCGACAGGGGCGTCAGGGCGAAGAGGACGATGACCATGCCGAAGCCGTAGATGGGGCAGACCGGGCCGTTCAGAAAGCCGCGGTTGATCAGCTTGCCGGTCGTGACGGCAGCGTAGATGACCTCCAGACACCAGCCGATGCAGGAGTAGATGAGAAAGTAAGCAAAGATCTGATACAGCGAAAAGCCGCAGACGGTGGTATCAACGAAAAAAGAAAGCAAGGGAACACCTCCGTTAATTCTGTTTCCGGACGATGCTGTATTCATCGCCCGCTTCAAAGAAGGGGCAGGCGCGGATGCTGCGGGAGAGATACCGTGCCATCTCGTCCTCGTCGAGTGCGGCGCCCTGTGCACAATAACAGGTGCCGTATTCGTCCGGGACATTGTTCACGCACAGCTCACAGGGGTCACGCATCGGCGGTCTCCCCGTGGGCAGCGGCTTCGGCAGCCGCCATCTTTTTGAGCACCTTCGGCTCGATCCAGGTCACGGTCTCGTCGCCGGGCAGCTTCCGGGCGATGAGGGCTTTGATCTTGATGCCCATCTCGGTGAACATCCCCTCATGCTCGGTGCGGATGTTCCACGCCGGCTCGTTCTCGTGCAGGTCGAAGGTCTTCCAGGTGATCTCGTAGCCGGAAGCGGGGAAGTATTCCAGGCTGTCGCGGAACAGATCGTCGTCGTCGGTCTTGAAATAGATCTCGCCGCCGTCTTCGAGGAAGGCGCGGTACTGGATGAGCTGGCGGGGATAGGTGAGGCGGTGCTTGTTGGAGGAGGCATTCTTGCTCCACGGGTTGCAGAAGTTGATGTAGATGCGGCTCACGGTATCCTCCGGCGTGAGGACGCCCTTGATGCGCTCGATGTCGGTGCTCATGATCTTGACGTTGTCGATGGGGCGGCCCGCCTCCTGATAGGCGGCCTCGATCTTCCGCTTGGCCAGAATGAGGACTTTGTCGGTGATGTCGATGCCGAGGTAGTTGTTCTCCGGGTGGGCGCTGGCCAGCTGGGAGATAAAGCCGCCCTTGCCGCAGCCCAGTTCCAGCACAAAGGGCTGCTCCGGGCGGGCATACTGTGCGTGCCACCGGCCGCCCCAGATCAGGGGCTCGTGGACGTGGAAATCGGCGGCCATCAGCTCATCGTGGGCGTAGGGTTTGAAGCGCATTCTCATAATATGTGGTTCTCCTTCAAAAATCGTTCAACTTGTTCGGGTGCTGCGGCGCAGCTGCCCTGGCAGATGCCGGGCTTGCCGCCGCCGCGGCCGTTCAGGGCGGCATTGAGGGCTTTGGTCAGGGCGCGGACATCGCCGTCGGCTCTGGCCAGACAGTAGCCGGTGCCCTTTTCGTTGGCCGTCAGGGCCGCGCACAGGCCGGTGGTGGCCTCGCTGAGCTTGACGGCCAGCCGGTGCAGGCCGTCCGGGTCAAGCCCCGGCACGATGCGGATGGCGTCTTCGCCGGGGGCGGTCTGTGCGGCCAGCGCCTCAAAGAGCTGGCTGCAAAGCCCGAAGTGGGCAAATTTCAGGGCCGTGTACTCGTCGAAGACGCGGTGGACGGCGTGGGCCGTCTCGCTGGGCTTGGCGCTGAGCAGGGCACCGATCTCGGCCTGACGCTGGCGCATGGCCTGTGCGGCCAGCAGGGCCCGCTCGCCGCAGACGATGCTCAGCCGGACGCCGCCCTTGTAGTTCTCGGCGGCCAGGATCTTGATCTGGCCCACCGCGCCGGTGGCGGCGGTGTGGGTGCCGCAGCAGGCGCAGACGTCGGCACCGGGGATGCTCACGATGCGCACCTGCCCTTCGATCTCTTTCTTGCTGCGGTAGGTCAGCGCGGCCAGCTCCTCGCGGGTGGGGTAGGTGATGCACACCGGCACATTCTGCCAGACGATGCGGTTGGCGGCAAGTTCGGCCTCCCGCAGGCCCTCGGCGGAGATGGGGACGCTGGTGTCCATCCGCACCGCGTCGGTGCCGATGTGGAACCCGACATTCTCGGCCCCGAACATCTGGTGCAGGATGCCGGAGAGGATGTGCTCACCGGTGTGCTGCTGCATCTTGTCGAACCGCCAGGCCCAGTCAAGGGCCTCCTGCACTGCGGTGCCGGGGGCGGCGGTTTCGGGCAGAGCATCTGTGGTGTGCCAGATGACGCCGCCCTGCTCGTGGACGTCGGTGACGTGCAGCACCGTGCCGTCCGGAAGGGTCAGGGTGCCCCGGTCGGCAGGCTGACCGCCGCCTTCGGGGTAAAAGACCGTGCCGTCCAGCGCGATCTTTCCGCCGCCGTTGCCGTCCGGCTCGGCCGCGAGGATGCGCCCTGCCGCCTCGGTGCGGTAGGCATCGGCCTCGTAATATTTTTGAGTGGGTTGCATGGTGTCCTCCTGACCCTCTCAGTCTCGCTTCGCTCCCCAGCTCCCCCAAAGGGGGAGCTTTTGGCCGTTCTTGAGATTATGCCAAGACCTCGCCCTTCGGGAGAGGTGGCAGCGCGTGAGCGCTGACGGAGAGGGTTTTATTTGATAGAAACAAGTATACCACGATTTTTGCCTGTGGAAAATAGTCTGCGGTTATGTTATGATAGGAAATAACCGAAATCCGAACGAAATGAGGAAGGTACATCATGCGTGAAAGTGGAATTTTAATGCCGGTGTCCAGCCTGCCCGGCCCCTATGGAATTGGCTGCTTCGGAACGGAAGCGGAAACGTTCGTGGATTTTCTGGCCGCAGCGGGCCAGAAGATCTGGCAGATCCTGCCGCTGAGCCCCACCGGCTATGGGGACAGCCCCTATCAGAGCTGCTCGGCCTTTGCGGGCAACCCGTACTTCATCGACCTCGACGCCCTCAAGGCGGAGGGCCTGCTGACCGCCGCCCAGCTCAAGGCGGAATCCTGGGGCGAGGACCCGCTTCAGGTGGACTACGGCACCCTGTACACCAGCCGCTACAAGATCCTGCGCGCGGCATACGCGGCCTGGCGCAGGCAGTGCGAAGGACTGCACGGCTGCGCCCACTATTACCCGGATGCCTACTATGCCTTCACGCTGGAAAACGAGAGCTGGCTGGAGGACTATGCACTGTACATGGCCCTGAAGACCGCCAACCAGATGAAGAGCTGGACCGAGTGGCCCCGCGCGTACCGGATGCGGGACGGCCATGCACTGGCCGCGTTCCGCGCGGAGCACGAGGAAGAGATCGGTTTCTGGAAGTTTTTGCAGTATGAGTTTGCCGTCCAGTGGAAGAAGCTGAAAGCCTATGCCAACGCCAAGGGCATCCAGATCCTGGGCGACATCCCCATCTATGTCTCGGCCGACTCGGTGGACGCCTGGGTGGGCGGTCCGCTGTTCGAGCTGGCGGCGGACGGCAGCTTTGCCCGCGTGGCCGGCTGCCCGCCGGATTATTTCTCCGCCGACGGCCAGCTCTGGGGCAACCCGCTCTACAACTGGCCGTATCACCGCGAGACCGGCTATGCCTGGTGGATCGAGCGAGTCCGCCATGCACTGGGCATCTACGACCTGCTCCGCATCGACCACTTCCGCGGCTTCGATACCTACTGGGCTATCCCGGCGGGCAGCACGACCGCCAAGGACGGCAAGTGGGAGATCGGCCCCCGGATGGAGCTGTTCCATGCACTGGAAAACGCGCTGGGCAAACTGCCCATCATCGCCGAGGACCTGGGCGACATCGTGGACAGCGTCCGCGAGCTGCTGGCGGAGAGCGGCTTCCCCGGCATGAAGGTGCTGCAGTTTGCCTTCGGCGGCGGAGACAATGAGTATCTGCCCCACAACCACGTCCGGAACAGCGTGGTCTACCCCGGCACCCACGACAACACGACCCTGACCGCCTGGTGGGAGACCGGTGCGGCTGAGAAGGAAAAGGCCATGGCTTGTGCCTACCTGCATCTGACCCCCTGCCACCCCACGGCCAAAGAGGTCGCCGCCGTCAAGACCGATGCGGCCCGCGTGGCCCTGCTGCGCGCAGCGCTGGGTTCGGCCTCCGAACGCGCCATCATCCCCATGGCCGACTGGCTGGGCCTGGGCGAGGAAGGCCACCTGAACACGCCCGGCCGTCTGGGCGGCAACTGGACCTGGCGCGCTGCCGAGGGCTTCGGCACAAAGAAGCTGGCCAAAGAGATCCTGGGCGAGTGCGAGGCAGTCTGCCGTGCATAAAACCGGAAAAACCGGGAGAACGTTAGCAGATTGACGGATCTGCAAAAAAATTGGTTGAAATTTGTGCGTTTTGCTGGCAAGTCTTCCGCAGAAGTGGTATAATCTTTGTAATCTGAAAAACATTTTCAAAGTGTTTTTCGTGGCAAGGTGTGCCGGGAGGGAGAATCCGGCACCACAATGATGGGGAAAAACGCATGAAGAAAGAATGGACCGAGCAGGATCTGCGCGAATTTGTGCGCAGCGCACAGGCCGCCTTTGAGGACGTGACCCTGACCGAAGCGGACGAAGAAGCAGCCCGCAGCTGGCAGGATGACGGCCTGATGGTGGACTATGAGCTGCGCAATGGGCAGGTAGACTGCGTACTGCGCCGCCAGATCGTTGCGGACGGCAAGGTATGGAAACTGCAGATGACCGCGCCGCTGGCGGGCAACGACCTGCCGGAGGACCGGATGTCCCCGCGCGAGCGGGAGATGTGCCGCGATGACATGAACCACGACTTTTTGTCGGGCGTGTTCAACCGCCGCTATTTTGAGACCGAGTTCTGCACCCGCCTGGATGATTGGACCGACGCCCACCGCTGCGCCTCGCTGGCGCTGGTGGAGCTGGACCGCGTTGAGCAGATGCAGGCCGAGCAGGGCGATGCCGTCATGGATCAGCTGGTCTGCTTTGTGGCGAACCAGTGGAAGAAGCACTACGACCGCCCGGACGAGCGGGTGGTCTGCCGCCTGACCGATACGCTGTTCGCCATCGGCTGTGCGGACAAGACCTGCGACGAACTGGCCGAAGAGCTGCGGAGCATCTACGCGGAGATGCCTCGTGCCTATGTGGCTTCGGTGGGCCTGATGCGCCGGGTGCCGTTCACCCAGTCCATCGGCTGCGCCTGCACCTGCGAGGTGCGGGGCAAGAACTGGGACGCACTGTACGAGCTCTGTGCAGCACGGCTCAAGGCCGCGCAGGAAGCTGGCGGCAGCCAGGTCTGCGCCGGATAAGTCACTGGATAAAAGATCCCCCTTCTGGACATCCTAAGAGCCAGAAGGGGGATCTTTTGTTATGGAACATCTGAAAAACGACAACCTCAGCCTGCTGGAAGCCGTGGTGCAGAACACGGAAATGGGCAAAAACACGCTGGAACAGATCGTGCCGATGACGGACGACGTGCAGTTCAAAGCAGAACTGCTGCGGGAACGGAACATCTACCGCGAACTGAACCAGGAGGCCCACACCGCCATCGAGGCCTGCGGCGGAACCGCCCAGGGCCAGAGCGCCATGGCAAAGCTCAACACCAGAATGGGCATCGGGATGAAGACCCTGACCGACAAGTCCACCCGGAATCTGGCCGAGATGCTCTCCGAGGGCAGCAGCCAGGGCGTGATGGACTGCATCAAGTCCCAGAAGGACTATCCCGATGCCGCGCCCGGCTCCAAGCGCCTGATGCAGAAAGTGCAGGATTTTGAGGAGGACAACCGCATCCGGCTGGAACGCTTTCTGTAAAGGGAAGGCGCTCTGCTCAGAGCGCTTCCACCATCGCGGCCACGATCTGGGTCGCGGTGGCAACATACGCGGCAATGCTGAACTTTTTGACGACCAGGACTTCGTGGCCGTCCTCGTCGGCGTTGTCGCTCATGGCCCGCAGGATGACGCAGGGCACACCGTTCTTGGCAGCGATCTGGCTGACGGCGGCACCTTCCATCTCCACGCAGTCGGGGGCGCACTTGGCCTCGATGGCGGCCTTGGTCTCGCTGTCGCCCACAAACAGGTCGCCGGTGGCGATCTTGCCCACCAGTGCCTTGCCTGCGGCCTTGCAGGCGGCTTCGGCGGCGGCGATGAGGGCCGGGTCGCCAGTGTACTCCTTGAGGAACGGCGGGTTCTGGCAGATCATGTCCAGCTGGGCGTCGTGGTAGAGCACGGTCTTGCCGATGACGACATCGCCGATGCCGATCTTGCTGGTCATGTTGCCGGCAATGCCGGAGAAGATGATCTTCTCGGCACCGAATTTGGTGATGAGCACCTGGGTGGTGGCGGCAGCGTTGGCCTTGCCCATCCCGGCGCAGCAGACCACGACCTCCTTGCCCGCCAGGGTGCCCTTGTGGTATTCGACGCCGCCGTAAGGCTCTACGGTGACGTTTTCCAGCTTTGCGCAGAGCTGCTCGACTTCATCGGGCATTGCGCCCATTATGCCAATAATCATTTGGAAACCTCGTTCTCTTTTCAAATCGGTGGAGTCGGGAAAAACGTCTGCGATCAGACGTTGAACAGGAACTCGATGACATCGCCGTCCTTGACGACGTATTCCTTGCCCTCGGTGCGCTGCAGGCCCTTGGCCTTGACGGCGGCATAGTCGAAGTTGTTGGCTTCGAGGTCGCCGTAGCCGATGACGCTGGCGCGGATGAAGCCGCGCTCGAAGTCGCTGTGGATCTTACCGGCTGCCTGCGGGGCCTTGGTGCCCTTGCGGATGGTCCAGGCGCGGCACTCCTTCTTGCCGTCGGTCAGGAAGGAGATGAGGCCCAGCAGGTCGTAGCTGGCCGTGATGAGGTTGTCCAGGCCGCTGGCCTCGATGCCCATCTCGGCCAGGAAGGCCTTCTTCTCTTCGGGCGAGTAATCGGCGATGTCCTCTTCGGTCTTGGCGCAGATGGGAATGTAGCGGGCGCCCTCTTCCTTGGCGCGGGCGGCCACCAGCGGGACATACCGGTTGTTCTCGATGCCCTCCATCAGGTCGTCCTCGCCCACGTTGCAGGCGTACAGGACAGGCTTTGCACTCAGCAGGCCCATCTCGTGCAGGACAGTCTGCTGCTCGGCATCGCCCTCGTCAAAGTCGAAGCTGCGGGCAGGCTTGCCGGCGCTCAGGTGGTCGGCCAGCTGCTGCAGCCATGCGGCCTCGGCGGCAGCGCCCTTGTTGTTGCCGCTCTTGGCGGCCTTGGCCATCCGGCCGGCACGGTTCTGGACGACTTCCAGGTCGGACAGGATCAGCTCGTAGTCGATGGCATCAATGTCGGCGATGGGGTCTACGGCCTCGGCTTTGGTCACATCCTCGACGACATGGATGATGTTATCGTCGTCAAAGCAGCGGACGACATGCACGATGGCGTCGCACTCGCGGATGTGGCCCAGGAACTTGTTGCCCAGACCGGCACCCTGGCTGGCACCCTTGACCAGACCGGCGATGTCCACGAACTCGACGATGGCGGGGGTCTTCTTGTTGGTCTGCCAGATCTCAGCCAGCTTGTCCAGCCGCTTGTCGGGCACGGCCACGATGCCGCTGTTGGGCTCGATGGTGCAGAACGGATAGTTCGCCGCCTCCGCATTCTTGGTGGAGGTGATGGCGTTGAACAGAGTGGACTTGCCGACGTTGGGCAGGCCAACGATACCTAATTTCATTTTTATGATTTCTCCTTTTATGATGTAGATGATAAACAGCTCGATTGAGCGGATATCAGTTGTTTTTGCAGGTCTCTTTTTCGCAGACCAGGCTCCATTCACAAAAAAACAGAGCTTACATGGCCAACTCTAATTGTAGCATGTAAGCTCTGTTTATGCAAGTCTTCCTGCGGCTCAGAACTTCTTCTCCAGCCGCTCGCGGATGGCGCGGATGAAGCCGAGGCTGTCCACGGGGGTGGGGGTGATGCCCTCGGCAAGGCCGCACAGGTCTTTGGTCATGATGCCGTCGTTGAGGGTCTGGAGGCTGGCGGCTTCCAGGGCCTCGCCGAAGTGGACGAGGTCGGGCAGGCTGTCGAGTTCGCCGCGCTTTTTCAGAGCACCGCTCCAGGCGAAGATGGTGGCCATGGGGTTGGTGGAAGTGGCCTCGCCCTTGAGGTACTTGTAGTAGTGGCGGGTGACGGTGCCGTGGGCGGCTTCGAACTCGAACTTGCCGTCCGGGCTGACAAGAACGCTGGTCATCATGGCCAGGGAGCCGAAGGCGGTGGAGACCATGTCGCTCATGACGTCGCCGTCGTAGTTCTTGCAGGCCCAGACGAAGCCGCCTTCGCTGCGGATGACGCGGGCCACGATGTCGTCGATGAGGCTGTAGAAGTATTCCAGACCGGCGGCCTCGAACCGGGCCTTGTATTCGGTGTCGTAGACCTCCTGGAAGATGTCCTTGAAGGTGTGGTCGTATTTCTTGGAGATGGTATCCTTGGCACCGAACCAGAGGTCCTGCTTCTGGTCCAGCGCGTAGTTGAAGCAGCTGCGGGCGAAGCTGCGGATGGAGCTGTCCTTGTTGTACTGGCCCTGCAGGACGCCGCCGCACTCGAAGTCGTAGATGGTGGCGGACTGCTGGGTGCCGTCCGCGCCGGTGAAGCGCAGCTCCGCTTTGCCGGGGCCAGGGATGCGGAACTCGGTGGCCTTGTAGACGTCGCCGTAGGCGTGGCGGGCGATGGTGATGGGCTTCTTCCAGTACTTGACGGCGGGCTTGATGCTGTCGATCATAATGGGCGCACGGAAGACCGTGCCGTCCAGCGCAGCGCGGATGGTGCCGTTGGGGCTCTTCCACATCTCATGGAGCTGGTACTCCTCCATCCGCTGGGCGTTGGGTGTGATGGTGGCGCACTTGACGGCCACGCCGTATTTCTTGTTGGCCTCGGCGGCGTCGAGGGTCACCTGGTCGCGGGTGGCGTCACGGTTGGGCAGGCCGAGGTCATAATACTCGGTCTTGAGGTCCACGAACGGCAGGATGAGCTCGTCCTTGATGACCTGCCAGAGCACACGGGTCATCTCGTCGCCGTCCATCTCCACCAGCGGGGTCGTCATCTTGATCTTTTCCATAGTTCTTTCCCTTTCCTCTCGATCATAACAGACGGATATCTTCGACCCCGGCGGCATTGCCAGCTGTACGCCGGGGGAAGTCGGTTCATTTGCGGTAGGATGCCGCCAGCTTTTCCAGTGCGGGCAGGCTGCGCTCGACCTTTTCGGTGTCGATGCAGTAGGCCAGGCGCACATAGCCTTTGACGCCGAAGCTGTCGCTGGGGACGAGCAGCAGATCGTAGGCGCGGGCCCGCAGACAGAAGGCGTTGGCGTCCTCTTCCAACGCCTTCGGGAAGATATAGAACGTGCCGCCGGGGCGCTCGACCTCGAAACCGAGGGCCTTGAGCTTGTCGTACAGCAGGTTCATGTTGGTCTCGTAGACAGACAGGTCGCTGGTGACGTTCAGGCAGCGGCTGACGGCCCGCTGGATGATGCTGGGCGGGCAGTTGTGGCCGGTGAAGCGGGAGATCTGGGCCATCATGTCTACGAGAAGGTCTTCGCCCTCGCAGCCGGGGCGGACCGCCACATACCCCAGACGCTCGCCCGGCAGGCTCAGGCTCTTGGAGAACGAGAAGCAGGTGAGGGTGTGGGGGTAGAAGGCGGCGGGGTAGGCACCGGTCTGCCGTCGAAGGCGATGTCGCGGTAGGGCTCGTCGCTGACGAGATAGATGGTGTGGCCGTAGGCCCGGCTCTTTTCGGTCAGCAGCTCGGCCATGCGGGTCAGCGTTTCGGCGGAGTAGACCACACCGGTGGGGTTGTTGGGGGTGTTGATGAGGACGCAGGCGACCTGCTCGGTCAGCAGCTCCTCAAAGGCGTCGAGGTTCGGCTGAAAGGCCGGTGCCTGCGGCGGCACGACCTTGAGGCAGGCCCCGGTGCCTGCGACGTAGGGGCCGTATTCCGGAAAGTAGGGGGCGAAGGTCAGCACCTCGTCGCCGGGCTGGGTCACGGCGCGGATGGCGTGGGCGATGGCACCGGCGGCACCGGTCGTGGGGAAGATGTCCTTCTGCGCATAGGGCAGGCCGAAGGTTTTGGCCAGGTGGTCTGCCACGGCGGTGCGGAAACCGGGGTCGCCCTGGCTGGGGCAGTAGCCGTGGAGGTCTACCGGCCCTTCGGCCTCCAGCAGGTTCTGCATCGCCTGGGTGAACTGCGGCGGGCAGGGAACACTGGGGTTGCCCAGCGAGTAATCGAAGACGTTCTCATAGCCGATCTCAGCGGCGCGCTGCTTGCCGTACATGAAGGTCTCGCGGATGACGCTCTTGTGCGCCAGCATCCCGCGGTAGGTCTCGTTCAACATAAATACTTCCCCCTGATGATGTTATTTCGGGCTTTGGGGCACAGCGGCATAGCTCTGCTCCAGCTTGATGATGCAGCTGTAGTTCGGGTCCTGCCCGGTGACGAAGCGGCACATCTCGGCCATGACGGCGTCCGTATCGCCGGTGTACCCGGCGGGGAAGGCCAGATCGAACAGGACGTTGGTGTGGGTGTCGCCGGGGACGATGCGCAGGTCGTGGATGGAGAGCTGCGGGTCCAGCTGGCGGAGGTGCTCCGTCAGGCGGGTGCGCAGCACACCGACCTTGGCGTCCGAGGTCACGATGGGGTCGTAGTGGATGGTGACCTGCAGGTTGTCTTTTTTCAGGAAATCGCGCTCGATGTTGTCGATGACGTCGTGGGCCGTCAGCGGGTCGCTTTCGGCCGGGAACTCGACGTGAAGCGAAGCGAACTGGTGGCCGGGGCCGTAATCGTGGACCATGAGGTCGTGTACGCCCAGCACACCGGGGTAGGACATGACGGTCCGCTCGATGTGCGCCACCAGCTCCGGCGAGGGCGTTTCGCCCAGCAGCGGGCTGAGGGTGTCCATCACGAGGCCCCAGCCGGACCAGAGGATGAACGCGGCTACCGCCACGCCCATGAGGCCGTCGAGGATGTTCCAGCCCGTGGCACTGCACAGGATGGTGGAGAGCAGGACGGCGCTCGTGGTCAGCACGTCGTTGCGGCTGTCGGCAGCGGTGGCGAGCAGCGTCTCGGAGGCGATGCGCTGCCCTACGGTGCGGTTGAAGCGACTCATCCAGAGCTTGACGGCGATGGAAGCAGCCAGCACACCGATGCTGAGCCAGCTGAAGATGACGGGTGTGGGGTGGAGGACTTTCACCACCGATTCCTTGCCCAGCGAAAGCCCGATGGCCAGGATGGTGACGCTGACCACCAGCCCGGCAAGGTATTCGTACCGGGCGTGGCCGTAGGGGTGCTCGGCGTCCGGGGCCTTGGCGGCCAGCCGGAAGCCGATGAGGCTGACGATGTTGGACGAAGCGTCCGACAGGTTGTTCAGAGCATCTGCCATGATGGCGATGGAGCCGAACAGGGTGCCGGCAACCAGTTTGCCGATGCAGAGCAGCAGATTGCAGGCCATGCCGACCAGGCTGGCCAGGTTGCCGTAGGCGGTGCGGACGGCGGGGTCGCGGGTGTCGTCCGGGTCCCGGATAAACAAACGGATCAATAATTGGGTCATGCCAATCTCTCCTGATACGATAAATTTGGCGGCAGAATGACTTGCACCTAGTATAGCATGTTGCTTTCGTGTTGGGAAGCGTTTCGGGATGAAAGCGCGGCTTGTTGCGGCGGCAAAACATGAAATTCGGTCGTGTCTGCCCGGAAACGATGGGATAGAAAACAGCCCCCAGGGCGGCGGAAAGGGGCCGCAGAGGGGGCTGTGGATGCGGGAAAACGCAGACTCAGATGTTCTTGGCGGAGGGCTTGCTCAGGTTGACGCTGCGGATGATCTTGCGCACGGGCAGGATGCTCTTGGCGTTCATGGAAAGCTCGTCCACACCCATCCGGAGGAAGGTCTCGGTGAGGGCGGTGTCCGCGCCCAGCTCGCCGCAGATGCCGACCCAGATGCCGTGGCGGTGGCCGGCCTCAATGGTCATCTGGATGGCCTTGAGCACAGCCGGGTGGTGCGGGTCGAAGAACGGCTCCAGCTTGGCGTTCTGGCGGTCCAGTGCGCAGGTGTACTGGGTCAGGTCGTTGGTGCCGATGGAGAAGAAGTCGCACTCGGCGGCCAGGTCGTCGGCGATGAGGACGGCGGCGGGGGTCTCGATCATGGTGCCGACCTCGATGCTGCTGCTGAACTTTTTGCCCTCAGCGGTCAGCTCCTGTTTGCACTCTTCGAGGACGGCCTTGGCGTCCTGCAGCTCCCGCAGGCTGGAGATCATGGGGAACATGATGCTCATGTTGCCGTAGGCCGAAGCGCGGAGCAGAGCCCGCAGCTGGGTCTTGAAGAAGTCCTTGCGGGTCAGGCAGATGCGGATGGCGCGGTAGCCCAGGGCGGGGTTGTCCTCATGGTCGAGCTTCATGTAATCGACGGTCTTGTCGGCACCGATGTCACAGGTGCGGACGACGACCTTCTTGGGGGCCAGGCTCTCCATCACTTGCTTGTAGGCTTCGAACTGGTAGTCCTCGGTGGGGAAGTCCTTGCAGTTCAGGTAGACGAATTCGGTGCGGAACAGGCCCACGCCGCCGGCGTCGTTCTGCTGCACGGCACCCACATCGCTCATGCCGCCGATGTTGGCGAAGACGTTGATGGTCTTGCCGTCCAGCGTGGTGTTGGGCTTGCCCTTGAGCTCGGAGAGGAGGGCGAGCTTCTTCTGGTCTTCCTGCTGACGCTTGGTCAGGCTCTCCAGCAGATCGGGGGTGGGGTCTACATACACGCAGGCGTTGTAGCCGTCCACCACGGCCATCTTGCCGTCCCAGTCGTCCTGGATCTCCTTGCACTGGATCAGGGCGGGGATGTTCATGCTGCGGGCCAGAATGGCGGTGTGGCTGTTGGAGCTGCCCTCGCGGGTGATGAAGCCCAGCAGCAGGCTCTTGTCCATCCGGACCGTCTCGGAGGGGGCCAGATCCTCGGCCACGAGGATGCTGGGCTCTGTGCCCTGCAGCGTGGCGTTGTCCACGCCCTGCAGGATATCCAGCATGGCTTGCGCGATGTCGATGACGTCGGCGCTGCGGGCCTGCAGATACGGGTCATCCATGGCGGCGAAGACGGCGGCCTGGTTGTCCCCGGCGGTCTTGACGGCGTACTCGGCACACTTGTGCTGGCCGTTGATGATCTCCTTGATGGCGTCCACAAAGTCGTCGTCATCCAGCATCATGGCGTGGATGTTGAACACCTCGGCAATGTCCTCGCCGGCTTCTGCCAGTGCCTTTTCGTACAGGGCGGTCTGCTGCTCAATGGCCTTCTGGCGGGCAGCTTCAAAACGCTCCAGTTCTGCGGCGGTATCTGCCACAGGAGCGGTGGAAATCGCGGTATCTTTTTTCTTATAGATCTTCAGCTTGCCAATGGCGATGCCATTGAGTACGCTTTTGCCGGTGCCTACCTGCATAGCACTTTCTCCTTCCACTTACAGCCGGGCGTGCAGCGCCCGGCGTTTTGTCAAAAAAGCCCCCGCAGTTTTCCCGCGAGGGCTCGGCTTTTAAGCCGCGGCTCAGACGTTCTCGCTCAGGAACTTCTGGATGGCCTCTGCGGCTGCTTCTTCATCATCGCCTTCGACCTTGATGGTCACGGTCTCGCCCTGCTTGACGCCCATGCCCATCAGAGCCATCAGCTTGCGCATATCGCAGCTCTTGCCGTCCTTCTCGAGGGTGGCGGTGCTTGCAAAGCCCTTCACGGTCTTGACCAGCAGGCCGGCGGGACGGGCATGGATGCCGCAGGCATCCTTAATAGTGTACTGAAATTCCTTCATAATCATTTTCTCCTTACTGGATCCCTCTGCCCGGGCTGCACATTCAGCCCCGGAACATGGCTTTGCCAACAGGGATCGGTATACTATTATTATAAACCCGTACCGTTTTTTTTGCACCGTTTCAT
>OCQB01001414.1_pt1 | contig 19267 bp, 20 predicted proteins | sample 1538631 | NCBI WGS metagenome assembly OCQB01 (sample SAMN04571713, study PRJEB22368) | human gut metagenome | biome: human gut; material: stool | host: Homo sapiens | place: Luxembourg | collected 2012-10-19
AATAATAAATCGACTATAGTATCTTTTATTTTTTCTTTCATAAGCGAAAATCCTTTATTTATACACCCAGTTCAAGTAATCACTGAGGTTTTTTCTTAATAATTTCACAATATGTGCTCGGTTTTATACTACAATAGTAGACAAAATTTTCTGCACTTCCTCCGACTGTATCAACATCCTCATCTTCTTATTCCCATCCTCAATCTCCGGCTTACCACACCTCAGATTATCCGGATGTTCCGACACACAGCAATCCTTATACCAACACTCGCCCATAAGCTCCCCCTTAACGGACCACTTCTCGTTTTGTGTAAATTCACCCACCAATGATTTCATCACACGCTCTGTAGAGTATCTCTTAAAACCTGCCAAGTACTGTAATGTCTTCACATCATCAATCTTTGACAAGTTGATTCTATGATCCTCAATTGCTGATAAAACCTCTTCACGGATCTTGATTTTATCTGTCTTTCCAGTGCCTGTCCATGTCACCAGCTTATCAAAAGCAAGAATCAGATATTCAAAACAAATCATATCCAGAATGATAATCTTTCCTTCTGCCTTATCTGTTATTGATTTCAACATACGATACTTATTACGAATATCCTGATTATCAACCACATAGTCAAACAAAATATAATACTTATCGTCCTCTTTCATATCTATCTCTGCCAATGCATCCAATAAGCCCTGATTGCTTTCTTTACTTTCGACCACAAGTGCATCATTAAAGAAAAGTTGGTTAACCAATTTCCAGAAGTGAAGTCCTGCGCCGGTATCTTCTGTCCATAAATACTTCATATCACAACTCCTCTTCCAGTGTTATCCTATTATTGTCAAACTTCAACACCTTAAAGCTCTTACCAGATACATTTAGTCCATCGCAATTTCGTAGGAAAAGCATATATTGATTCGACGGCTCAAAATTAATAAAACGTCTGACCTCATCATTAATCAAATTATCTGCATTATCGACTACAATAAAACTATCTCTGCACTGTTCAATTGATTTTGAGAAATTATCTGATTTGTAGTTAAACAGTTTTATAGCTTTGTATTCATTAGTTAATCGTAGATCTTCTAACATTTCATAAAGTACTGTTTTTCCAGTACCACTGTCTCCACCAACAAGAGTAATCCTGTCATCAAATTCTAGATTGTATGAAAATGGATCTGCTTTAAATGTAATATTCTTATAGATCATCTGCTTCTCTCCTTTCATACTCCTTACTCCACCAGGCATTATAACCTCTCCCTCCGGTCACTATATCAGAATCATTAAATCTAATTTGCACATCATCCGGTATATCAAAAAGCGATGGTCTAGACATATAAATCTTTATATTATCCATAGTAAAAATTATTTTAAGCACATTCGGACCACATTCTTCTACATTTACTACCTTATCAGGATGCTTTACAATATTAAGTAATGTCTTGCAGCCAGATGACAAATTACGGATTGTACCTAATCCATATTTTGTTTCGATATGTTTATCCAGAGTCAGTTTTGCATCATCTACTTGCTTAATAAGATTAATTTCATTTTGTGATATTTCTTCATTAGCTGTATTTAAGTTGAAATACAAGTCATTTTGAAATATCCAATCTTTGGGCTCTTTTTTCTCTGTATATATATCTATCATTCGGTGTCACTCCTTCTCTCAATCATAATCAGGAACAAACGTTGCCATTTCTTCATAATATCCAGCAATACAATTTAAGTTATCACCTATTTTTTTGAATACCTCCACAAACATTTCCAAATCTACAACCTCATTTCCATAGTTCTCAATATAAAAATGATATTCGTCATCTGTATTAAACGGATACCGTGAAAAATCCATATTTTTCATCTTTGCATTAGCATTATGGTCTTTATCTATTTTGTCATATAATTCTAAAATATAGTCGTCGAGTTCTTTTGTCATTCCCTTAAATTGTTTTCTCTGGTCTTTATCGGATTCAAAACTTATCATACGTTTTTTTACTGTATGCCATATCTGCCTGATATCGTGCCCTCCACAAAAGGACTCTTTCTCATTAAGCAACATATTCAAAGACCAGTTTATAGATTTTAGATACAACTCTATTGCATGGTTTGCCGAAAACAGCATTGGGAAAACTACAATATCCGCCTTTTTATCTCCATTATCCTGCAAACAATCTTGTGCAAGCATTATCGCTGCCTTCATGTATCCATCAGCAATAATCATCATATCATGAATGGGTTGATGCTGTCTGGTTCTCCAATTCATATATGCTGTTTTGTCTATATCTACATTATACGAAAAAATCTTTTCCATTCATTCACCTACTTTTCAAAGCTATATATTTAAATTTCTGAAATACCTAAAATCTATAAAATATCAACCAAATACCTTCCACCAATTAATGAAAATAACACTTTTGATGGAAATAATCTTTCACCCATACTGGAAACCCCAGCAACAGTCATAGTCCAATCACTGTACTCATTCGGCAATCTATAACATATCGGCTTATCATTTTCAGAGATTGTTACTAATGGGGTCCTATTCTGTGAAAATCCAACTGAAAGAACATAAAACTCATTCTGTCCACTATGTAATGGCAACATAGGTTGCTTGTTAATATCCTTATAAACCTTTGCACCTCTTTGATTATAAAAATAATCTTTGCCATCTTCTACTATAGGATCAATCGGTAATTTGTTCCTCATTATTTTATAACGTTCGTTCAAGCTCTCGCAGACAAAAGCATTATAATATTCTGGTTGCATTTCTATCTTACTATTACGAATCTCATCTGCATCTGAAAAATGATTCACAAATTGAAGAAGTGCTACAAAAGCCACCAAATCATCCGAATAAATTCCAGAATAAGATTTGTACCAATAGTCATTATTCTCACAAATTACCCGATATAATTTTTTATACAAATCAAGCTGTCTTTGATTCAATGCAAACCAACCAGAATCCAAAAGAGTCTTCTTAATTTCCCCTTCTTTATAATTTCCGGTTAATGATATCTTCAATGATTGCATCAATCGAGATATTAATCCAACAAGCAAATCAGCCATTCTGATTCCAACATAATCCTTAGAATCTTCTTCGGTAACATTTTCAAGCCCTACATCCATTGCAGAATTCAATGTATGCGATTTTTTCCCTTCTCGGTCAATCATCAACTGATATTCATTAACATTCATCTCTGTCAACAACTTCTTAAATCCATCAAAAGGTGCAAAATAGGACCAATCTAATGTTTCGGGTACCTCTGTGTCCTCAAGGAGTATAAGTATTTCCTCAAATGCTTGATTCTCATGCTCTTTCAAAGTAGTATTCGCTTGATTTTTAATAATCCTATCTTCTAAAAAAGACCGTAGTTCTTTAACAAATATTTGTGGTTCTTTATAAATTGCTTCTATCACATTTTGTGGTCGATATACATTGATAGCCTTAATTATTGAGTATTTCATGTAATCAACATCAACAAACATAGAACTATGATAATTTACAAACAACTGGCTAATAACATACTCTATTTTGCTAAACACAGAGAAATAAATAATTATTTTCTCATCAAATAATGATACAAGGTCTTCATAAAACTCAATCGTATGATTATTAAGAGAAGCAAACCCAAGCCTAAAATCTTTTACTTTCATGGTCTGGCTCTTTAATTCTCCGTCTTTTTTTCTATAAGCATATTTCGATTCAAAAGCAAGGTATCTGTCAGAAATACATTCATCTTCTTCTGCTTTCCACCCTACAATTCCAGTTATGAAATTATCATAGTAATTATTCGCAGTAACAGTTTCATAATTAATCTTTCTACTATGCTCTGTTTCATCATAGGAAAAAATGTACTTCATCTTCAGTGCCTCCCCTACTGATTATTTTTTGAATCACCATAATGTGCCGAATCTTCCGCCACCTTCATCACATTATACTCTGGCTCATATTGATAAATCTTTGCAGACTTAGCTGCTTCATTTCCTATACCTTCTGTTCCAGAATGCTCCTCAAAATTCTCCACCTGTTCCATAACTTTGTTAAATACTTCCGGACTATACTGTGGCGGATAACCATTCTTTACCAAACATATTTTGATTTCCAATTTCAATCCATTTCTTACATTTTGGTTATTGAGCCAATCAGCAAATGAAGATTTTGTATCAATAATATCTTTTATTTTCTTTGCTAAAGCTTTACATTTATCATTGACTATAACACCATCCACTTCTTTATCTGTTCCATACTCAAAGTTATATTTGTCACGCAAAGAAATCAAAATATCATAGAATGCTTTTTCCTCAAATGTTAAGCCAATTTTTCGAAAACTCTCTCTGTTTTCGTTCATCTGACGAAGAATAGCTAAAGCCTGTTCCGTTGCAATCTTAATTATATCCTCAGATGCCTTTTCCTGTGCCTCACCGGCTTCTTCAGCAGTAAGATGTTTACGTCTTTCATGATATTCTGCAATCGTCTTTTCCAACATTTCCTGATATGATTTTGCAGCTAACCGATTGACTTTTCCATATTCCTTAATTTGTTTACGGAGCATTTTCACAAGAAGTTCCAATTTAGTTGCCGGCATTTTGACATCAGATAATTTTTCAAAATATTCCGGAGAAAAAATATCTTCTTCCTCTCCGCTTTCAAGAACACTTTCCACCTGATTATATTTTAATGCTTCTTCAACCATCTTTGAAACTGCACGATTCATCGTATCAGTGTCTACTTCACTTGTTCCGCTCATCTTACGAACAAAACCTGCTATAGCCATAAAGCATTGTGCAAGTGCAGATTCTTCTTCCCCAAGATAACCGGAAGGCTGACAAATATCAAAAGCTGCCCTCATTCGTTTTACTGTCTTTAAAAAGTAGGTTTTGAAAGAAACTTTCTGAACACCTTTATTTCCTTCCGACTGTAATTCTTCTGTTGATACAAATACATATTCCGCTGCTTTTGCAAGGAGTCTGTATCGTTCTATAGGATCACATTCCGGATTTAAAAATGGTGATAAATCATAACCTGTGAACATGTTTTTCAACACTTCTAGTTCTTCTCTAAACACTGATGTAGCCTGCTCGACATCATCGGATGTCGGTGCAACAGATATATCTCCTCCATATACCTTCATGGCTTCACGCATATTGTCGCGGATACCAATGTAGTCGATAACCATACCATATTCTTTCCCCGGATATTTTCTGTTTACACGGCTTATTGTCTGTATCAACAAATGCTTTTTGAGAGGTTTATCATTATATAAGTATGTAAGGCAAGGAACATCAAAGCCCGTAATCCACATATCTACAACAATGACAATACGGAAATTTGATTTTTCCTGTTTAAAAGCAGCATCCAATTCTTCTGAACGCTTATCATTTTTAACTCCGCCAAGATAATCATACATATCTTTTTCATCATTACTGCCGACACTAGCTACCATTGCCATAAATGGCATCGGTTTCAATTCTTTCAGTTCCTCTTCTGTTACAGAAACCCCATCCGGTGATTTCTTTTCCTCAAACCATTCCGGGTATTTATCCTTAAACTTCTGTAATAATGCATAAGCAATCTTTCTATTAGAACATACAACCATTGCTTTTTTTATTCTATCCGGATCACCTACACAAGACGCAACATAATGGTTGTGGATATCTATAGCAAGACGCTCAAGTCTGGAAGGCTCACCAAGAATTATTTCCATGGAGCTCATTGCTTTCTTACTTGCTTCGATATCCTCATATATTGCACCATCATCTGCACATTTTTTATAATAATTCTCAATTTCTTTTACTTTTTTATTATCAAGCAATACCTTTGCAATACGCGGATGATACTTAATGGAAACAGTAAGTCCATCAGCAACTGCCTGATCCATTGTATATCGATCAATTTCATCACCAAAGGTCTGATAAGTTTCCGCAATAGGCGTTCCGGTAAAACCAACGAAAGTAGCATGTGGAAATGCTTCCTTCAATACTTTTGCATATGGTTTTGAAACCATAGCTTTCATATTTTCATCGGCATCTTTACTAAACTGAATTTTCTTAGAATGTTCAAGCTGAGTTCTGTGAGCCTCGTCTGAAAAACATATGATATTCTGCCTATCATTGATAAGTCCGATTTTATCATCTTCCCTATCACAGAATTTCTGAATGGTACAAATATAAAAACCACCACTTTGTCTTGCACCAAGCTCCTGCCTTAATTGTGTTCTGTTTTTTACAACAGATACTTCTCCCAGATTAAGAAACTCTTTACTCTTTGTAAAAAGCTTTGAACCTTGTTTTTGCAGTTCATCTCTGTCAACAATTAATATAATTGTTGGTGAACCGATTTCCGGAATATCAGTACAACGAAGTGCAAGCTGACGTGCAAGAAAAGCCATCGTATATGTTTTTCCACATCCAGTTGCTCCAAAATATGTACCACCTTTGCCACTCCTCGTAACAACAGAATTTACAATACTTTGTTTTAAAAGTTTTGCTGCAAAGAACTGAGGATATCGGCATACGATTTCTACTTCATCACTGTCGTAAATACTATCTTGGAAATAGATATAGTCCCTAAAAATCTCCACGAACCGCTCTGGTGTATAAACACCCTTTATCATAGTTTCTGTTTCTGCAAAAGGAAGAGTGGATACAACATCTCCTTCGTTTACTCTACGCCAAGCATAAAAATGCTCGTAAGGTGTACGTACTGTACCTAATCTTGTTTTCACACCATCTGAAATGCAAGCCAAAGGGCAATAATGTAAAAGGTGTGGAATATCTCTCCAGTATCGAATATTAATTTGTTCCCAAGCATCATAAATAGTCGCATTGGCATCAGCGGGATTTTTAAGTTCAACAACACACAAGGGCATACCATTTACAAACAAGAGCACATCCGGTCTACGATTTTCTTTTTGACCATTGTTTGTATATTCTACTGTAAACTGGTTCACTACACGGAAGATATTCTTATCCCAATTGTCAAAATCAATAAGTGGTATCATTCCTGGCAGCTCATCCTGCGGTGTAAACTGAACACCATTTACCATCCAGCCATATACTTTATGCAAAGTAGCAAAATCACTTTCCGCACCTACAAGACGAACATTATCATATATCTGTGTCACCTCGTCTTCTGTCAAATCCGGGTTGGTGTCTGCTATAAACTTCTTGAAATCATCAGCAATCAGTACATCTCTTTTTGTGACACGACGGATATTATTACCAGAAGAATACCTCCAACCTTCCGCTTCTAAAAATCCAATGAAGGCATATTCATATTCTGATTCACAATAATGACCATTGTATTCTTTTAATCTTGCCATAGACTATGCCTCCTTTGCTTTTGTCGCCTCTTCTATTGAGCCTTTAATAAGAATTGGACAGATGTCTTTTATTTGTGCTTTAAGTTGTTCATTGATGTCACACCTAGCTTGATAACATGAAAATATGTCTACTATGCATTGTTGAATCTTAATTTCTGGTATAGGAATAGATATTTCTTTCATATCTTTAAAGGTAAAAATATCTCTCGTCGTTCCGAACGAAATAAATCCAGTATATCTTTGAGTTTCATCACGATTAAGCCATAACAAAAGATATTTTGACAATAACTTGCTAGTATTAGTAACTTCAAACACCTGATAAGAATTAGAAACAACACAATCTGGTCCTTCACGTAGCGCAATTGGTAATTTTGTATTATGTGCCTTCATTACTTTATTAAAAGCAAATTGTCCTGTTCTTACAACACTGCCATTTTCAGAATCTTCAGCAACACGTTTAGGCTCTGTAAACACATGATCAACATTTACACCTTGAAATAAATCAATAGCATTATCAATGTTCTTTTCATTTCTTTCTTCAATATACGGACCAATAGCCTCACAAGGCATTTGTCTCCTTAAATCCTCAATATACGCATCACAAACAAGTTTTAAATCATCCAGTCCTCGTTCATAGCTTTTTTGATTTTCGAACATAGCATTGTAAACATTTGCATACTTCCTTTGAATTAAAAGAGGTGGTAGTTCTAAGCCAATTGCTTGAATGTCTTCCCAATTATAGAATTCAGTGGAACTTCCCCATGAATTTGTTATAACAAATCGATCAAATTCTGGACGATTGAAAAACATATATAACCACCTTGCATTCAATATTTTTTTACAATCATCACGAATTTTAAATACAACATAATCTTCTGTACAAATAATAGGCTTATTGCCATCATTATACGCAATGCTAAACTTAGAACCATTTCGTGAAGTTCTATGATTAAAAACAAACTCACCCGGATTTACAATTTGAAATTTACTCAAATCTCGTCCATTCAAATCTGCTTTTGTTGTCATCAATTGTTTCAAATTATTTACACCACGAACATCATCAATTCCATATACTAAATCCGTATTTTTGTTTGAGCATAATTCCAAATAATGTCCTAGAACACATTTAGTCAATCCCATATCCAATCCCCCTAAATGCTTCCTCCAGCATCTGCTGGGATTTCTTTTCCTGCATCATAATCTCTTTCATTTCAGATTGAATACGAACCATTTCTTTTTCATAATCAATTTCTAAATCATGATCAATAAACTCAATGTATTTGCTCGGTGTAAGAGCCCAGCCTTTATTTTCAATTTCATCTATACCAACACTGCGATAAAGTTCTGGTATTTCATAGTTTGTTCCGTCAATCCCCTCACATTGCCATGTGTGATAAATATCTGCTGCCTTCTCGATTTGTTCTGTATTCAACCGAACTTTCTTTTTGCTCTCACCCTTAACAGCATTTTCTGTCCATTGGCGTAAATCAATAAAGAATATCTCATGCTCGCGGTTTCGTAGATTTCTTCCATGATATTTTCCGCCTTTTTTATTCTGATTCAGTATCCAAAGAGTAACGCTAATATCTGTAGTAATAAACAATTCTCTTGGCAGAACAACGATAGCCTCAATTTTATCATTCTGAATCAGTTCCTTACGTATTTCCAATGTATCGCTATCATTCAATGCACCATTTGCAAGAAGGAATCCCGCTACTCCATCAGTTTTCTTCAAATGTGAAAGTATATGCAAAATCCAGGCATAATTTGCGTTACTTTCAGGTGGTGTTTGATAGTCAGACCAACGACCGTCATTTTTCAAATTGTCATTATACCAGCCTTTCAGATTAAAAGGTGGATTTGCCATAATATAGTTAAAGTGCAATCCTTTATGTAAATCATGCGTAAATGATGAATCTGCTTCTTCTCCAAGATTATGACTAATTCCACGTAAAGCTAAGTTCATTTTTGCAAGACGATATGTAGCCGGTTCTTTTTCCTGACCATATACATTGATACCATTTAAGTTTCCCTGCTTTGACTTTACAAGTTCAGCACTCTGAATAAACATTCCTCCCGAACCGCAACAAGGATCATATAAGGTGCCATCATAAGGTTCAATCATCGTTGCAATGAGTTGAACTACATCATGAGGTGTATAAAATTCTCCTTCCTCCTTTGTGGCATTTACCGCAAACTCCTTAAGGAAATATTCGTATACACGACCAATAAGGTCTTTTTCCTCTCCAAATGTCTTATGACTGATTTTGTTCACTTCATCAACGATTTTCTTTATATCATTAGCTGCTAAATTACGTGCTGTAAACGTTCCTTTCACAAAACAGCCTTTCAACTGTGGATCTTCTTCCTCAAGTCTTTGCAAAGCTGTATCAAGTACAACATTAAGCTGTGGTGCCGGTGTACTGATAATAGTCGACCATCTTGCTTCTGGTGGTAAATTATATGTACCATCTGCAAAAGTAGCATCATCAAAGAATGCTGCTCTAATGTTCTCATCTTCCGGATCTAATCCCTGCTCTTTAAGTGTCTGTTTTAGATTTTCAATTCCATCCTCATACTTTTCGCCGATAAACCTCAAGAACACTAGCGTAAGCATCATATCTCTTTTTTCAAAGAATGAGCCGGAATTACGTGCCGCACGCAAATAATCTCTACAATTAAATAAAATATTATCTATGTTCAATGCCTTTTCAGTTGTTTTCTTCTTAACCATATTACTTTTCTTCCCTTTTCTCGTCTGGAATAAATTCCATGATGTCCTGTATCTCACAATGCAATACTTTACATACTTTTTCCAAAACTTGTGTACTTACATGTTCATTCTTACCTAATTTTGCCAGTGCATTTGTTGTAATTCCAGCCTGATCTCTAAGGTCAACTTTCATCATATTTTCATCTATTAATTTCTTCCATAATTTGTTGTATCTGATTGCCATTGCTAATCCCTTCCGTATCATTACAACGATTTATTATTTCTTTCTCATTATATCATCAAGTTCTCCTTGTTTCAATCTAAAATTGATTTTTTCAATTTTAGAATATATGTAAAAGACAGATATTTTTAGTCAATAAAAAACTCCCTCCTAGGTAACAAGTTTTTATTATACTTGTCCAGCTAAAAGGGAGCATCTCATTCAGTTTTTTACTTCTGAAAATCAGTAGGGTTTCTTTATATACGTTATGAAATAAAATTTTTATCTCTTGAATAATCGCAAAATGTTGCCATTTTGTTGCCAATCACTAAGCAAATTTGCTTGTAACCCGCATAAATACTGGGATTTTATGATTGTGTGGATTATTCAAACTCTTGGACGGAGAGATTAATTTGGTTGTTTCTCGGTACACATTTGTGTGTTTTATTCTTCATATTCATCATATTTTGCATTTTTGTGTACCTCACCCAGAATTTTTAGAGCCAAAATGGAGCCAATTATAATCCAACAAATACATGATGTAATTATGCATTCACATATCAAAAATGCTTAGCTGTGTTTCTTTTAATGAACCAACTTTTCTGATAGTAATTTTGTCATCTTCTTGGACTTGACCACATAGAAGTGGCGATAAAGGATCATATTTAGCAGCATTTGTTTCTACACTTTTCAAACTATAGTTTGCATAACAATATGCACATCCATTTTTACATGTATTATAAGTACCTATTTCAACACTTTCAACACATCCACATTCTATACGCTGATTCTTATCTTTTTCAACATTTAATTTGCATCCAATAATCTTTTCAATCAATTCTCTATCTATGCAGGAATTATGAACTATACCACATTCATCTAAGTCTATTTTTTCCGCGCAACTTCCAAGCTTTATATTATTATCTGCTGCTATCTTGCTTAATTCCTTAGCAAATTCTCTCAACTCATAATCGCTTAATTCATAACTTAACAGCCCATCCATATTTTTCTTATTCTTAGGATAAATATCCACAAAGCTAATCACACATTTTTCTGTATATCCGCTTAATGCCTCTGCAATACTCTTAAATGCTTTTATGTGATATTCTTTCGTATATCTATCCGAAAAGAATATAGGATCATATCTCCAAACAACTCTTTGCTTACCTATTTTATCAGACAACTTTTGAAATATTGGAATCATGGTAGTTTTTTTATTAGGTAAATTTGCCTCCACATCATTTCCATACCCAGTTAATGTAAATTGAAAATAATAACTATAGTATTTTATCTCATCAAGTCTTTTCATCATTGGCAAAGGGTTCTTTGTCCAAAACACAATACAATCTACAATATCTGGTGTTATTTTTATTTCGCTTATCTGATGAGCATTCATCGGATTACGAACATATAGAAATCCCTCTTTTATTCTATTATAGAACCATTCCGAATAATAATTAGGAATATCTGTTCTTCTACTCACACTTAATATCATCTAGCTCATCCTTTCAAACATAATTACCTGATATCTAATATGCTTTACTCTTAAAATAGGCCATCTGCTTAAATATTTCTGACAATCAGATTGACAATTCATTTCTTGAATCTTATAATTCACACATTCCATATTTAGATTTGTCACAAACTGTAATGCACCTTGCGGATACTGAAAATCATTATCTAATGATACAATGCCATCATTGCAATCATAATATGCATATCGATTATACGGCCATTTGGTATAGAAACCATTTTTACTTATTGCTTCAATTAAGCATTTTGTTTTTTGCATATCTCTATCCATACTCCCCTGATCTTCCCTAAGAGATATACAAACAAAAAATCTATTTTTTTGTATCTTCTTTGACGAAAAGCTATTTGCCATAGCATTCAGTTCACTATCAGAGAACTCACTAATTGACTTTGGGAAAAAATACACATCGGAGATAAATTGACTATTATTTGTGAAAATATCAGCTGCATTTCCAATTAAATAATGTACTTCATCATTTTGCCTTTGGGGAATTTTGTAGTTCCAGTCAATTATATCTATTCCAACATATCTTATGCTACAATCCATTTTACTCTTCATTTCTAATGCATGTATCAATGACCAATAATCTATCATCGATCCACATCCTACCGATGTTACCGAAATATGATTAGTATCATCTATCTGAGATAATACATCCAGATACATTCTACTATATTCAAATGCATAAGCAAATGCATATCTTAATAAGTATAACTGCTGAATATTTATATCTGTGTAATCAGGAATTGCTCCTGCTTCAAAATTTAATTCTTTAAATTTACATAAACATACATCATTATCAACATAACTTTGCAAATCTTCATATATTCCTTGCAAATATTGTGTTATATCAATCATAGAAATCCCTCCTTAACTCCATATATACAATTACAGATATCATTTTATATACTGATACTTGTTTATATTATACAATATCCAACAAAAAATAGCCATTACAATCAACTCTCATACCAAAAAAACTCCCTAGCCATCATCTCCGCCGTAGCCCGATTATACCCTTTCTTCAAATACCCCTGCACAATCGTTCCAAACATTCCTTTAACCATATCATCCTCGATATCACAATATTCCTGCATCTCCCCGGATAGTGCCATCGCCACATATTCTGTCGGCTTTTCATCCAACAATTTATGTAACTTTGCCAGTGACTGCTCTGTTGTTCGCAGAGCAGCCTCTACTTCTTCGCACTTTATCCGAAGCATATTCCCATCTATAAACCATACTTCAACATAACCATTATCCATGTTATAAGCACATTCCACAATATTATCCATTCTGTCATCCTTCATCACATAAATCCACCCCTTCCATTATCTTGCCTCATAAGACCTTTTATATCGTCTAGCCTGCAGTTCCACACGCTCCTGTTCCTTCACTTTACCAATAATCGTATCAATCTGCTCAGCACCAGCATACCTCTTCACACGCTCCAGATCATCCGCCTTTTCCTGCAACAGCTCTGTCCTTTCATTCATATCCCTAATCTTTCCCTTATAAAACTCCACACTTTCCAAAAGTTCTCTCTTCTCTTTTCTCAGTTTCAGGACTTCCTCTTTCAGCCTTACACACTGAATTGTCAGATTTTTCACCAAAGACTTCAACTTATTCACAAGTGGCAATACCACCTTATCTCGAAACGCTTTCGCACTTGTAAATGCTCCTGGCTCCGGCAACTGCCATTCCGGTGCTTCATCATACTTACGCACATCTCGTTGTAATACTTCCTCTGATTGAACCATCTTCTCTATATTGCTTTTAAGCTCTTTTTGTTGCTTTTCAAGCTGAACATTACTCTGTTGCAAATCATTGTATTGTTGTCTTAATGCCTGATTATCCGATTGCAATGCATCGTTCCTTTGTTCCAGAGTATGATTGTCATCAGATAATCGGTCGTTCACATTCTGTAATTCACCATTCGTGTATTGTAAATCTTCATGCCGTTGTTCCAGTTCTTCATTATCTGTCTGCAACTGTAACTGCTTTTGCTTCAAATCATGATTTTCTATGCGAAGTCTGTCCTTGTGGCTTTCAAGCCTTGAATTTTCCATTCTCAAATCCTTATTACCTGCAAGCAATACTTCCTTCTCCTGTTGTGCTGTAATTCTCTCCTCGTTTGCTTTCTGTGTAGCTTCTTCTGCCAGTTCTTTTTCAGTTGTAGCATTCTTTAATTCCTGTTTCTTTACAGAAACTTCTTCTCCAAGCTGTGCAACCACCGAAGATATTGCCCGCTTCTGACTATCCAATTCAGCTACTTCCCTTGCCCGCTCTTTCTTTTCAAATTCAAGCACCGACAAATGTTTCTCATGTGTACCCTTTTGCAGCCATTCCACACCATATCGCTCCATGACTGTCGCAAGTTCCTGCTTTTCTGATGCAATCCACTGATTTAATTCGGTAGCACCTCTAGTGCCACCGGTGAAGCCTTCTGCCGCTAGTGCAGATTTTAATGATACCCTTGTATCAAGTCCTCGCTTACTTCCTGTAATATATGGTACAAAATCAATGTGCAGATGCGGTGTTTCTTCATCCATATGCAAATGTGCCGAGAATACATACAAGTTCGGATTTCTAGCTTAGAACTCATCCATAAATTCCGTTAAAATCCGTTTTGCCAACAATCCATCTTCATTTTTGGCATTCATATCATCTTTATTTCCAATCTGAAATATCACTTCATGAAATAACTTTTCCTGCTTACCCCTCCTGATTTTTTCATAGTAACTATCAATCATGCGATCTTTCCGTTTCTGTTTTGCATTATATCGTTCCTGTGCTTCATCAAACAATTTATGATAAACCTGCTTAATATCTTCCTGGCAAAATTCCACATTATCAGCACTTCTGTTTTTATCTACATTCTTAGCTGTAAATGCTCTGGTATTATGGTTCACAGAACCTTTTCCGATCATTGCACTTATCGTTCTCTCCATAGGCAATCTTCCCCTTTCTTTTATCTGTCATATTAGCGCCGGATATCGGCATAGAGCGAGGTTTCCTCGCTCTGGCTTTGTTACTTTCGTCGAAAGTAACGCAAAAGCACTTTTGACAGCTACGCCATCAAAAATGCAACCTGACAAGTCAGGTTTTGCGCCCTGCCGGGAGCTTTTCTGCCTGCGGCAGTCAATGTACACAAGCCTCCACTGTGTCAAGCACACCACATTTTCCTTATCGACTCTAACGGAAGCGTGACACGCAGCCGTTAGATATATTTAAGAACAACTACCAACGAAAACTCTCCGGCACACCTCGTCTATCCATATATTCCTTTCGAGCCCTTTCCTTTTCTTCTTCCGTTGGTGCAGTCTTGTATTTTGTATATAATTCTCTCATTACCATTGCATCCAGTTTTTTCTCTATCCCCTGTTTTATCTGAGGCAACAGTTCCTCCTGTTCCAACATAAAATATCTCATTATCGCAACGAAAAGTTCTTCTGAAATCTGTACATTTTTCATATCAATCCACCATTCCTTTCCTAATTCATTCAAGACCGCAACACTGCAAAGTCTATATGCTTTGCAACCTTGCAAAGTTTATCTCCGCAATTTCTATATAGCCTGCAATGTTGCGTTCTTGCCCTATCTCTGTTTTACTGTATCCAGTTTCCAATACCACGAGTTATTGATTTTCTTTGCCCGGATGCCCAATTCTTTCTTTGCATTTTCCAATGTTCTCTTTGAAATGCCCTGTTCATCAGCCATTTCAAAAACTTCACTACTCTGTACCATATTAGTTGTTTCTGCCAATTCACGAAGCATATGCTTTGCCTGTTCCTGCTTATTTGCCTTTGGTGCAATACCGCCAAGTACTTCATCTGCTGTAATCTCATAATCTCCCAACCAACGAAAGCCCGTTTCTGATAACATAAATGCCTTCGGATGTCCAAATGCCGCAAGATTATTCTTTATCTGAACAACTGCTCTTGTATTAGGTTCTCTCTCTATTCTGCCGACCAGAAGCACACTCCTCGCCACAGCAAAGAAGTCAATGGAACCCATGCCCCTGTATGCAGCTTTATTACCAGATGCCTTGTTCATATGACCAATAAGAAGAATTGCACACTGGTATTTCTCTGCTAATGCTCCCAGCTTCTTCGTCATATCTCTTGCCTCATTTGCCCGGTTCATATCCATGCCACCACCGAAATACGCCTGTATCGGGTCTAATATCAATACTTTTGCCCCTGTCTTTGCAAGTGCCTCTTCCAGTCTTTCATCTGCCATAGATAAAGATTTATCACTTTCATCAATAACCAGTATCTTTTCACAGTCCGCCTCGGCAAGTTCAAGCCTCGGCTTTACTGTATCTGCCAGTCCATCCTCTGCTGTCTGATAAATGACATTCACTGGCTCCTGCACGTTCATATCACTGTCGAGACTTTCTCCCTTTGACAGCTTTGCTGCTATGTTTAACACCAATGTGGTCTTTCCATCACCCGGATCTCCCTGAATAATTGTCAGCTTCCCATATGGTATAAACGGATACCACAGCCATTTCACTTCCTGTGACTCAACCTCCGACATCCGTATCATCTTTAATTCTGTCTTCTGTTCCTCCATAAAAGTCCTCCATTTTCCAATCTTTTATTTGCTCGTAAGAAGAACCTCTGCTATACTCTAGTTGTATTTACAGGTGTAACAGAGGTTTTCTTTTGTTACCGCAAGTCCTAACAGTTGCCGCTGTCAGGACCTTTTTCTTTATCAATCTGTACTCCCTGCCAGAGATACTTGGCACCATCCAACATTGCAATAATCGCCTGTAACATATCCATACAGTCATTTTGCATATCTTCCAATCCATCAGCAGTAAGTGTTACCTCCTGCTGTTCCAGTTGTTTTACCAGTTCTGAGAGATTTGTCTGCATATTCTGCAGTTCCTCTACAAGTTGGTAGATGACCTCTTTCTTTCCTACAACACATATTCTGTTATAAATGCAGGAACGTACAAAATAATCTTTCTTCTGCATACCGCTTGCAAGTATCTTGGCTTCAATCATTTCCCGCTCTCTGTCCGATACTCGAAAGCTGATTGTTGGATGTTTGTGTACTCCGCTCATAACTCGTCCTCCTCCTTCTCCAATTCTAGTCTATCTGCCAGTTCTGCCTGCTTATTCGGATATAAATGTGAATAAGTATTTAATGTTGTTTCTATCTTTTCATGTCCCAGCCGCTCTGCTATTGCCAATGACTGAAATCCAAGCTCCACCAGAAGTGATGCGTGACTGTGACGCAGATCATGAATACGGATTCTCTTAACTCCTGTTTCCTTTATGCCTCGTACAATCTCATGCTCCATATAAGATTTTGTAAACCGAAACATTCTTTCATTTGACATAATTCCATATAAATGACTGCAATATTCTTTTAGTTCTTCTGTCAGAAATGGTGGAATAGTAATCTTACGATTGCTCTTTGGTGCCTTAGGCGGTGTAATTACATCTTTTCCATCCAATCTCTGATATGATTTAGAAATGCTTATAATTCGTTTTTCCAAATCAATATCTTCATAGGTGAGTGCTAGCAATTCTCCTATACGCATTCCGGTCCAATACAAAAGCATAAATGCCATTCTCGCCTCTGGTTTCTTATTCATAGACGGAAGAAACTGCTTAAACTCCTGTTTTGTCCAGAACTCCATATCATCAGCCTTGCTTTTCTCGATACTTCCTGCTTTCCTGCATGGATTATCGTTCAAATCATAATATCTGACCGCATAATTGAATAGTGCTGCCAACTGGTTATTAATACTTTTAAGATAAGTCGGTGCGTACCCCTGCTTAATCAATTCATTCTGCCAAGCCCTGATATCTGAAGTCTTAATCTCACACATCTTTTTCTTTTTGAAATATGGTGTAAGTTTCAAATCAAACACATATCTTTTATTCTTGATTGTGCTTTCTCTAAGCCGGTTCTCCACATCAGCGAAATAGATTTCAACAAAATTCTCAAAGTTAATATCCAAATCTTTTCTCTGCTGTTGACGAAAGTTACGCTCCCACTCCTCTGCTTCTGCCTTTGTCTTAAAGCCTCTTTTGTTCTTTTTATGGCGTACACCCTGCCAGTCCTCATAATAGAACTGGCAGCGCCATGTTTTACCATCTCATGTAGCTGGCATATCATCATCTCCTCTCCATTAACCAACTGCCATACCATAAAACTTTTCTTCAAAATACCTTGTAGGTACCTTACCTGAAATCACTCGATAGCCTTTTTCTTTCAATTCATTATTAAGACCACGAATGATTTTGTAAGCATATCCTCTTGATACTCCAAGAATCTGTGCAGCTTCATCTGCTGTTACATACATCTTCATCGTATTCTCCATATTGTGTTCTCCTTCCTGTTTTCATTTTGGTACACTTTTGCGACCTTATTTACCCGTATTGTATAGTACACATTTGTGTCTGCCAAGCAATTTAATCAATTTTTTATACACAAATGTGTCCCATTGTGATAGAATAGGGGTAACAAATCATAAAGGAGCATTTTTATGACTACTGGAGAAAAGATTAAATACTTTCGCAATATGCGTGGAATATCACAGGAAACGCTTGGTCAATTGTCCGGCATAAATTCTGCAACAATAAAGAAATATGAATATGGAATCCGTAATCCAAAGCCTGACCAGCTTTTAAAAATTGCCAATGCATTAGGCATCAGCATTAACATTTTTATGGATTTTGATATAGAAACAGTTTCTGATGTATTATCATTACTGTTTAAACTGGATGATCAGATTGATATGAAATTTGAGGCAGATAAGGACGATGAGGGCAATTTCAAACCTGCTACTGTTAAGCTGTCCTTTAAGAACAACCTCATCAATAAAAAACTCTGTACCTATATGAAAGCTTTGGAAATCCGTGAAAATATGCTAAATGCTAAAGATGAATATTCAGAAGAAGAGTATGCTGACAGTTTGCAGCATATCAATGAAAATATCGAAGAAATCAAGCAACACCTGCTTGATGACAATATGGTTGTCAAAAAAGGCACTGACCGCCTTACTGTAAAAAATTATCCAAATTAGTGAAACCTCTTGAATTATCAGACATAAGATGATAATAGCTAATTAAACAGAAAGCACCCACTCCAAAGGTGGATGCTCCGAGTTTAGGTTAATGAATGTCCTTAAGGACACCGCCTATCCTGTTGGCAGACAGGATAGGCATTTTTATTTTCGCTTGTTTCTCTTATCGAGAAAGGCAAGCAACGCTACAATCAAGCTACCAAAGGACATCAACAATGCTAATATCCCAATGGAAATTGAAATGATCTCATAAGCCGTCATCGACGCCACCTCTACGCTCCGCTCCGGTCGGTGCTAAACAATCGTCCCCCCGGACGCTTAACGCCCTGTCATGGGTACTTTCCTTAGATAGTATCCTAAAATAAGAGCTAATGCTTCTGCAAGGATAAATAAAAATTATTGATTATCCCTCTATGTCGCAAAATACTATTTAGC